>JACCDL010764284.1_pt1 | contig 35030 bp, 27 predicted proteins | sample 7441931 | NCBI WGS metagenome assembly JACCDL01 (sample SAMN15323437, study PRJNA562643) | freshwater metagenome | isolation source: river surface water | place: USA:Blue River Watershed | collected 2017-08-16 | reverse complement strand
TCGACGATCTCGCGCGTACGCCACATCTCTAAGTCACCACTTTCGGGGTTAATAATCACATTGAAATTCTCATCAGAACCGAATTTCTTACGAATCATCGTACGAAATACTTCTTCCAATACCGCGATCATGGTCGGCTTATCTATGTTCTTTTCCCGAGCAAAATCTGAAAATGACGAAATTAATTCAACACTATTCATTGCTATCCTTACGTTTTTTTATTGAAATGATACTTGAACTTTTATTTTATCAACTGCCTGCAACGGAAACCACGTAGGTTCTTTCGCCACAACAACACGATGTTTTACTGTTTTTTCAGTCAAAATCTGAATTGCATCCGCCGTATGACCCAGCAATTCTCCCACAACCGGATCTCCCTCTTTCAACCAAACTTTTACCTTTCGGCCTGCATTCTTCTCAAACTGCCAGCCATGCGTTAATGGAAAAGCTAGACCGGGCGATGAAACCTCTAAATTATAGGCCTCTTCAATCCACGCCTGCTCTTCAATGTGATGACCCAATTTGCGACTCATTAATGCGCATTCCTCAATCGTCACCCCCTCCATGGTATCCACAAGCACAGTAACCAATGAACGCCTTGCCCCCGAAGTTACCTGCAAATCCACCAAAAAAATGGGGCCAGCTCCGATATACTCCTGAATCCACGCGTTAATCTTTGTTTTTATATCTGCCATCACTGCACTGAAAACAAAAAGAGGGATTAAAAACCCCTCTTCTTTCTAAAATTTCCGATGCAAAGATAGGCAAATTTTTCAATAAACCAAGATATTGATCTTGTATACGCTCAAAACTGCTTGAAACTACACGCACTATTTCAAAAAATAACATGACTTACAAGCCTATTCAACGGACATTGAAAAACCAGTCAAAGGATATTTAACTATCATGTTAGCTCGAATGAGCCCCATATTACAGTACGCTAAAACTACCCAATAGCCTACTGACTAAGTCAACAAACCCTAAAAACGAAAGATTAAACTGCTCTGAAGATTTAGTGGCTGACCCGAATAACCTACCAGCTCGACCACACGCTGATTCAAGACATTCTTTGCAAGCACCTGTAACTTCAAGCGATTAGAAATCGCATAGGATGCCTGTGCCTCCATCCAAACATACCCTGCTAAATCCACCCCACGCACCGCATAGGTAGCATCATCAAAATAATAATCACGGCGTGCACCCACATACTGAGCGAATAAACTTAAAGTCCACTTAGCTGCTATTTGCTGGGTTAAGCGCATCGAAAATTGATGGGTAGGTCTACGAATCAAGGAGGAATACGTTGAATCTTTTGTGCCAACAATACTCTGAACATTTCCTCTCAGATAAGTATAGGAACCAGTTGCAGAAAATTTGGCATGCACATATTTTAATTCAGCCTCTAGCCCACGCGTTTGTTGCTTCGCAAAATTCGCATAGCGCCCATAAGGCTCCTCATTCATGGATTGAAAAACAATCCCATCACGGACAAAATTTTGAAAGCCAACGAACCGACTAGCCCATTTGCCAACCGCATATTCCACCCCAAGCTCCCAAGTCTCCCCATACTCAGGATTCAGTGCTTTATTTCCATATGGAGAATAAAGTTGATACAAGGAGGGTGCCTTAAAACTTGTCGCATAATTCGCAAAAATTTTCGCCTGAGGTGCTATAATCCAATAGGGATTAAGATTATACGTGAATGATTGCCCAAATAAGGAATGTGAATTCCAGCGAATTCCTGCCTCCATACCTGCCTTTTCACTATGTTTTTGCAAAGTAAAATAATTACCCCAGAGCTGAATTTGAGCTAGATTTGATTCGATCTCAGGTGAATCATAGCGCCCGTAGGAACTAATGGAAAAATCAGACTGACTTGTGGTCATACGTCGAAACTCCGAACCCATTAACCCGATAAATCCAAAAGGCAAACGCCATTTGGCATATACTTCCGCACCTTGATTAATTCCCTGGTAAGTCGATTCACTGTAATTAGACCATGCATTAGCTGGCACATTCAATGAATCATTTCGGAAATTCCGGTCCGTAATATCTTGAAATGCCCGAACAAATAAATCCCCCCCTTCAAATTGTGTGTGCCATTGACCTCGTACTGCATGATTAGATGCTTGTGATGTAAAATCAACATCATCTACGAAAGGTCCTGCGTCCAGATGTCCTCGGTAAAATTCTGATTGATAACTAAGTTCCCAATTACTGTGCGTGGCCACCTGCCTCCCTAACCTGAATCGAATGTTTTGCTGACTGAATCCATCTTTTTCCGGTTGGTCCGCCGCTGCAGAAAATCCCTTCGTTTGGCTGTTCTGCGCCGAGAAGCCTACCTGCCATTTACCTAATTGTCTTTGTAGCTGAAGCGATTGTCCTAAAGTACCCAACCCTCCGCCTTGCAATGTTAATGCGTTCGTCGACCGATCTGTCACTAAATTTATGACGGCAGCCATGGCATCCGAACCATAGAGCGTAGACTGTCCCCCTTTCATGATTTCAATACGCTCCAAATTTGCCAAATTGATCAAATTCCAATCCATCACCGATGAAATATGTGATGGGTCATTGACCGGAAAACCATCAATCAATACCAAAACCTGACCTGTATTTGCCCCGCGCACATATACTTCTTGGTTAGTGCCAGGCGCGCTGCGTGAGCCTACAACGGAAATGCCAACCGCCTCTTGTAAAAGTTCCCCCAATCCTTTTCCTAAGCTTGCTTGAATTTGTGGTTTAGAAATGACGGAGATAACTTTTCCTGTTTGAGCTAATTTCGCCGGAAACTTACTGGCAATAACCTGAACTTCGGCTAAGGTGGAATCCGTAAATGAATTAGTTTGCCCTGACGATGAGGTGTATCCGCAAAGGAATAACGCTGCGAAAACTAGCGCCTTGTTTAAGTGTAACATTTGTTTGCCCAAAGGGCGTGAAAATAAAAAGGTAATCGAACGCTCGACCCCAGCTCATCCACCGTAAAACAGGGTCAAGAATCATAAAAGGCAGGTCTCCTGACTCACTCCCAATTCTTTTCCGTCTTCCCAGCAAAAACCAGTGACATGCGGATGAAAAGCATTTAGAAAGTTTACAGTTGCGGGGACAGTTCCAGACTCTCACTGGATTCCCTATTAAGCAGCAAATCACGGATGATTTGGTACACCTTAAACTGATACAAACTTAGCCATTTTTATCAAGAACTAGATTTTAATTCAAAAATATCAGTTTTGCCTTCGCCCAATTCCAAAGAAATCCCCTTATTTGTAACCTAAACCACACACATGGAAACAATAGATCGATGCCTATGGCCTGGAAATGACCCCTTGTATCAAGCCTATCACGACACAGAATGGGGTAAGCCGGTGCATGATGACCAAGTGCTCTTTGAATTACTGATTTTAGAGGGATTTCAGTCTGGCTTATCTTGGATAACAATTTTGCGTAAACGAGAAGATTTCCGACAAGCATTTGAAAAATTCAACGTGGGTGTGTTGGCAAACTGGTCGGATGAAGTGCTGGCTGAGCAATTACTAAATCCATTGATTATTCGAAATAGACTTAAAATCTGGTCTGTCCGGACGAATGCACAAGCATTTATTCGAATTCAGGAAAATTTTGGTAGCTTTGACCGATTTATATGGGCATTTGTGAACGATAAACCCATACAAAATCACTTCACACAACACGAGGCATTGCCAGCTAGCACCGAAATATCGGAGCGTATGAGTAAAGAATTAAAGAAATGGGGATTTAAATTTGTGGGGCCCACCATCTGCTACTCATTTATGCAAGCCGCCGGTTTAGTGAATGACCATATAAAAAGCTGTTTCCGTTACGCTAAAAAATAATATGAATTCAAGGATCGTTATCATACCGACCTACAATGAAATTGAAAACATCCAAGCCATCATCGAAAAGGTGTTGAGTTTGGATCCTGTTTTTGATTTATTGATTGTCGATGATGGCTCTCCTGACGGCACTGCTACGGAAGTAAAGCGCCTACAAGCCCTTCACCCAGACAGAATTCACTTACTCGAACGGAAAGGTAAATTTGGTTTAGGCACGGCCTACATAGCGGGATTCAAATATACGCTGGATAAAGGCTATGCGTATATTTTCGAGATGGATGCCGACTTCTCACATAACCCAGAAGATTTAGTCCGATTATATACAGCATGCCATGAGGATGGAGCCTTTATGTCGATCGGTTCACGTTACATAAATGGTGTAAATGTTGTCAACTGGCCAATCGGCCGTGTATTGATGTCCTATTTTGCCGGCCATTATGTTCGATTTATCACGGGCATGCCCATCCAGGATGCCACTGCAGGTTTTGTTTGCTACCGGAGAAAGGTACTGGAGACTATCCCGTTAGATCAGATTAAATTCATCGGGTATGCATTTCAAGTGGAAATGAAATTCACAACTTGGAAATATGGTTTCAATATCACTGAGGTGCCCATCATATTTACGGACCGAACGAAAGGGACGAGTAAGATGTCGGCAAATATATTTAAAGAGGCGATTTTTGGTGTTATCCAATTAAAAATAAGCAGTTTATTTAAGCGTTACCAAGCATCGTAATGGACTATTCGATCCTAAAATCATTGCATATTATTTTCGTTGTAAGCTGGTTCGCAGGTTTATTTTACCTTCCGCGTTTATTGGTCTATCATGCAGAGGCACAAGATAAAGACGAAAACGAAAAAGCAATTCTATCGGCGCAGTTTTCCAAAATGGAAAAGCTTCTATTCAATGCCATCATGATTCCGGCCATGTTTTTAACCTGGATTACTGGATTGAGCTTGATTTACATATCGTGGTGGGATTCATTCGCCTCTCATTCATGGCTTCATTTGAAATTAGCATTTGTGGTGGGCATTACGATTTACCATTTTGTTTGTCGGCATATCATTCGCCAATTCCAATTAAGCAACTTCATTATATCGGGACCACAACTACGCCTTTTTAATGAGATCGCCACTATCCTATTGGTAGCAGTCGTTTTCCTTGTGGTGGCAAAAAACACCTTGGATATGGTCTATGGATTGGTTGGATTTATTGTTTTTGCCATTGTAATCATGGCCGCCGTGAAGATCGTTAGGAAGTATCGGACTAACTCATAGCGCGATCCATATCACGTTTTACATCCTTTTCTTTGATGTCATCGCGTTTATCGAAGGTTTTCTTTCCTTTGGCGAGGGCAATATTTAATTTAGCATACCCCTTTTCTGAAATAAACAGACGCGTAGGAATGATCGTCAAACCCACATTTTTGAGCTCCTTTTGTAACTTCCCCAATTCGCGTTTCGACAATAATAATTTCCGATCTCGTAAGGGATCATGGTTATAGTGGGTACCCTCTTCGTAGGCAGAGATGTGCATATTGCGCACATATAATTCGTCTTGAAAAAACAAACAATAGCCATCGGTCAAATTCGCTTTGCCTTGTCGGATAGATTTAATCTCAGTCCCAGTCAATACCAAGCCCGCCGTGAACGTATCCAAGAATGCATATTCGAAGGATGCGCGCCGGTTTTTAATCTCGACTTGTTTTTGAATTTTATCTTTGGCCATGGTTGAAAACAAAAAAGCCACACAGCCTAAACTGCGTGGCCTTTCGCACGAATTATTAATTACTTATCGCCTTTTTTAGCTGCGTATTCTTTGTTAAGACCTTCCACTAATTTTTGAGTAACATCAACAGAAGCATCGGCAAATAAAATACCACCACCTACTTTCGAATAACCCAAAACGAATTCGTATTTATTTTCTTTGTTTACTTTGGCGATGTACTCACGAATATTGTTGTACAACTCCTCATTTTTCTTCGCTTGCTCTTGGCCTAATTCTGCTTGTTTTTGCTGCGAATATTGTTGCAATTCAGCACCTTTTTTCTTCAAGGTCATGTCGGCTGCTTGCAACTGCGCTTGCGTCATCGCGGAAGCACGTTGCTGAATAGCTTGTAACTCAGCCTGAAGTGCACGCTCTTTTTGACCTAGATCAACCTGTAAGCGGTAACCTTTATTTTCAAATTCTTTTTGTGCGTCTTTATAAAATTGATAGTTGGTCAACAACGAATCTGAATTAACAAAAACAATGCGTTTCCCATCTGCTGTTGTTGTACTTGCACTTCCACTTGAGCTTGGTTTAACGAATGAATAACCTAGAACTACAGTTAAAACGGCTAACCAAACGTAAGCGATAATTGGATTTTTCACGAGCTTAATTTTTTATTTTTAAATGAATGGTAAATATACAATGTCAAAATTGATTGTCCTAAAATTTTATTATTTCTGTCGTAAGCGAGCACCGGCCCATACCCACAATCCAGTGGTTAACCCACCGATTACACCTGTAACCAGATACAAAAGTGAAATCTGACCCTGTAGGGGAAGTAACTCCGCCATGCGTGCAGGTAAGGTACTCGGATGCCCAAGGGATGTATAAAAAGCTGCTAAAACCCACAAAAGAAATCCAGCTGCAAACCCAATTAAAAAGGAACTCTTCGTTTTCATCCCTAGCACATAGGCGACAATTGCAGCAGATATACCCATGGCATACCACGGCAGATACATGCCGATTAAGGCTCCTATGACAACAATTAATACAATTAATCCAAGCGAATATTTCATGTTATTGAGCAGATAAAGTTAATTTTTTGCGAATACGGTTCGAGGCCTGATTCGGTTGATCCAAATAAAGTAAGGGTTTCAATTCTCCCTTTGCCCAGGTATCAATTAAATCATCATAATGTGAACTACCTGGATTTCCGGATTGACCACCAGGATAAATTCCATAGGCTTTGGGCGTGCCTTTTTTAGATAACTCCACTATAAAACGCCAGGAAGGTCCAGTTTTTGTTGTGGTCGCATTAACAATGGAACCGCCGCCGCCTACCGGTATATGTAATCGACTAAGTGCATTCATTCCTGGAATCAAATGACGAACACCTGTTTCCTTTTCGTTGGACCAGGCCCACGCAGGGCCAAAAGAGCCATGTCGTTTTTGTAAGGTATCCAAAGTTGCTTGAAATGATCCTGAAATAATATCCCGCATTGACTCCTTTTTATTTTTAGTCTTTACGTTATCCCACCAGCGAGTCTGCGCTCCATGCTCAATCAGGTGTATTGTACGGTCCATTGCGGGACGACTCATGGGCACTTTTTCATCCGATGCAAATTCATCATCCCAAAGGAAGGACTGCAGTGTCAACACCCATGTTTCAAAAATCGTCGCGCCCACTGACTCCGATGAATTTTGTAAATTCCATTTCTTTAATTCATCCAATGCTTTGTCTTTAGCGTCGACATGGGCCAGTAACAGAGGTAATAATTTACGAGCTCGTATGTTGAAATTATCATTCTGCAATCCACGCAAGGAATCAATAGTGATTTTATTCATAGCGGTCAATCGCTCATTGATACGCCGTCCACGCTCGGAAGGTGCATACTGCCAGCCAAGGTAATATGGATAAGTAGGATCAGTCGAAAATTGGTTCGCTGAACTCACAAACCCGCGCTGCGGATTTTTAACATGTGGATTGTGCGCCTGAGGAATAAATCCTTTCCAGTCGGCCGCCGCATCCGTACCATCCATCAAATATTTCCCTTGTAATTTCGACTTCAATGGAAACTTTCCATTTACCCAAAGTGCAATGTCCCCTTCATTGCTTGCAAACACAAAATTTTGCGCAGGAGCTGAATAATAGGTTAATGCCTCCGTGTAATCAGCGTAATTTTTAGCACGATTTAGCTTATAGAATGTTGTTAATTCTTGTGATTTTTCGTGTGCAATCCAGCGCAAGGCATGGCCAACAGGTATATTCGATTTGAATGGTTTTTCGTGGCTTAAATAAACAACTGGTCCATGATGAGTAAAGAATACTGTGTCAACAAAATCTTTATTCCCTTTTATCTTAAATTTCTCAATCCGCAATTTCGTTTTTTTCCATTTTCCATCATGCCAATATTCTAATTTGGATGCGTCTTTAAACTTTACTTGATACCAGTCTAGAACATCTGACCCTACATTAGTTACTCCCCATGCGATGTCTTTATTAAATCCTGTAATGACATTCGGAGTTCCAGGCATGGTCGACCCGTACACATTCACCCCAGGCGCAACCAGTTGAATTTGATACCAAATCGACGGAAGCGACAATGTCAAATGGGGATCATTAGCTAAAATCGGCATACCAGAAACTGTTTTATTTCCTGACACCGCCCAGTTATTTGATCCTATATTCGGATCTTTTTCCGGAGTCGTCATTGCACTACCTAAGCCCATGAAATCCTTCGGCGCAGCAGGTATTGGAACGGGCTTAAAATCAATAGGTGAGCCTGTTGGAATAATAGGACTCTCCTCAAATGGATAATTCGGAAAAAGATCCTCGGCAACTTCCCGACCAAATTGGCGGAGAATATTGGTCATTTTTAAATCATCTGTTCCTGAGGCTAGCACGAAAGACATATTCTTTAAAAACAAGGCACTTTTGATGGGAGACCAGGGTTCAGGGCTGTAATTCAACAACTTGTATTCAAGTGGAAAATTCCGCTCATCCAGTGAATTAATGTAGGCATTTACCCCATCAGAATACGCTTCTAAGGCCAGTTTAGCTTGCGGATCTTTTTGCATCCCTTCGAAAGATTGTTCGGCACCATATACCGAACCCATGCGGCGTTGAAATTGATCTGATGCAAGTCCTTTCTCTCCAACGATTTCAGAAATACGTCCCCCTGCAAAATGCGTTTGAAATTCCATTTGCCACAAGCGATCTTTGGCTGTTAAATAGCCTTGTGCCAAGTACAAATCGTGATCATTTTCGGCAAAAACATGCGGAATACCCATCTCTTCATATACAACGCGAACGGCCTTTTGTAGACCCGGAATTTGCAAATTCTCATCTGTAGGTTCACCCGAATCTGGTGCTTCGGCATTAACCCAAAAGCCATGAAAAGGACTTAAAAATTTGCCAAAAGGCGGGATGGTACCCCAAGAATTAGATAGAACGTAAGTAACACAAAGCGAGATCAACAGTGGGAATACCTTTTTAACTAAGTTCATAGAAACGATTGATGATGAACGATAAATTTTCTAAGATTTTTTTTACTTTTAGAAAGGCAATTTTACGCAATTGTCGAAGAACCAACAAATATTTTAATTTATTTACACATTGGGCAACTAAGTCAATACATGAAAAGAAGACAATTTCTGCAATCTGCAGGCCTTATGGGAGCCATAAGTACACTACCGACCACACAAAATACAGAACCTATAATCATTGCTACCTGGAAAAATGAAGAGGGAACGAAAGCAGGCTGGGACAAAATTATGCAGACGGGCAAAGCTTTGGACGGTGTTGAGGCAGGTGCCTGGGTACCCGAGGCGAATCCAGAGGAAACGACCGTTGGTTATGGCGGTTATCCTGATCGGGATGGCCACGTAACCTTGGATGCCTGCATCATGGATCACCTAGGAAATGCCGGGTCAGTGACTTTTCTAGAAGGAATCATGCATCCAATTTCCGTAGCGCGGGCAGTCATGGAAAAGACTCCGCACGTGATGCTTTCCGGTGCGGGTGCCTTGCAATTTGCATTAGCACAAGGATTTAAACAGCAAAATCTATTAACTGAAAAATCTAAAAAGGCATGGGAGGCTTGGAAAAAAGAATCCAAATATGAAACGAAGGTTAATATTGAGCGTCATGATACCATCGGTTTATTAGCGTTGGGGAAGTCGGGAGAAATTGCCGGTGGATGTTCCACCAGTGGGATGGCTTTTAAAATGCATGGTCGCGTAGGTGATTCGCCGATTATCGGTGGAGCAGTTTTTTGCGATAATGAAGTTGGCGGTGCGTGTGCAACAGGCTTGGGTGAATTTGTCATGAAAACACTCGGCTCCTTTTTGATTGTTGAGTTTATGCGGCAAGGGATGTCGCCTCAGCAAGCCTGCGAGGCAGCTATTATGCGCATCGTTAAACGTTACAAATACCAAGAATTTCAGGTCGGCTATTTGGCCTTAAACAAAAAAGGAGAATATGGTGCTTATTCTATCCAAAAAGGGTTTAATTTCACTATTACGAAAAATGGCGTCACCCAAGTGATTGAAAGTGCCTATTACATGACCTAGTCTTATGGAAAAAAAAGTTGCTGAAAAGAAGAAGTTTTTAATCGAGGTTGCTTGGGAAACATGTAATCAGGTTGGTGGAATTTATACAGTCATTCGAACCAAAGTTCCAGCCATGGTGGAAAAATGGGAACAAGATTATTTACTGCTTGGACCTTATTTTACTCAGACGGCTGCTGCGGAATTTGAACCTTTACCTATTGACCTTGAAACGCCTGTTGGCCGAGCCATTGCATCCATGCGTGCTGATGGCCTGGAGGTTCATTATGGGAACTGGCTTATAACTGGAAAACCAAAGATTGTCCTTTTTGATATCGCGTCGCTGATTAAAGAGGTAGATGTAATTAAAGGTCGGATTTGGGAAAACCACAAAATATCGACCTTAGGTGTTGAAGAATTAGTCAATCAAACCATCATTTTTGGTGAATTAATACGCCTTTTCTTAAACCAATTGGCCACTGAAAACAAGGCCAAAAAAGACCTTATCGTCCATTTTCATGAGTGGATGGCCTCAACGTGTTTACCGGATTTACGCAAAGATAAAGTTAAAATATCCACAGTTTTTACCACCCATGCGACCATGCTGGGGCGCTACCTAGCGGGTAATGTACCTAACTTTTATGATGTTTTAGACACCTTTGATTGGCATAAAGAAGCCAAACATTATGGCATTGAGGCACAAGCCTCCTTCGAACGAGCAGCCGCACAAAAAGCGGATGTATTAACAACTGTATCGGATATTACGGCTAAGGAATGTGTAGCATTTTTGGGTCGAATTCCGGAGTTAATCTTGCCAAATGGATTAAATATTCAGCGATTTGCTGCCATTCATGAACATCAAAATTTGCATTCGCTTTACAAAAAACGAATTTCGGATTTTGTCATGGGGCACTTTTTCCAGAACCAACCCTTTGACTTGGATCAAACCCTATATTTATTTACATCTGGGCGTTTTGAATACTCGAATAAAGGGTATGATTTGACATTGGATGCTTTAGAAATTTTAAATCGAAAAATGAAGGAATCGGGTTCTCGGAAGACGGTGATCATGTTTTTCATTACCAAGCAACCTTACCATTCCATCGATCCTGAGGTTTTACATTCCCGTGCGGTGTTAGATGAAATACGCGAAAACTGCCAGGCAATCGAAAAGGAAGTTGGTGAAAAATTATTCCAAGCTTCGGCTGCTTCCAAGGATTTAACCTTGCCAGATCTAAATGAATTTGTTGGCGAATACTGGCGTTTGCGTCTACGGCGGACTGTTCAAACCTGGAAAACAAATGCACGACCTAAAGTGGTTACGCACTTACTAAAACAGGAAGACGACATTATACGCAATTTACACCGAACACAGTTATTGAACCATGCGGATGATAAAGTAAAGGTGGTTTACCATCCAGATTTTATTGTTTCGACAAATCCATTGTTTGGCCTAGATTATGGTCAGTTTGTACGCGGTTGCCATTTAGGTGTTTTCCCTTCCTATTATGAGCCTTGGGGGTATACACCTTTAGAATGTATGGCGCGTGGGGTCCCTACAGTCACCTCGGACTTGTCAGGCTTCGGAGATTACATGATGCAAATTATGCGCGACTACGAACAATGGGGCGTGAGCGTGGTGAATCGAAAATCACAGAACTACCAGGAATCTGCTGAGCAACTAGCGAATTTATTATTCAAATTCGTCCAACAAAGCCAGCGTGATCGCATCATGCAACGTAACCGCGTGGAGAGTATTGCGGATACATTTGATTGGTCAAATCTGCGAGGATATTATGACACTGCGCACGAGCTTGCAGTGATGAAACGGCGCAAATAGAATATCAGTTATTGAGGTTCAATAGTCCGCGCAACCCCTTACCTTTGGCAAACCTTGGAGGATTGCCAAAGGTAGCTAGGAAATATGCTTCAGAGCCTCGCGTTTGGACAAAGGCATTAACGCATGTTCTGCAACAAAATCCCTCACCCAGTCAGCATCTGTCCGCGCATATTGCCGCAAAATCCAACCAATCGCTTTCTGAATAAAAAACTCCTTTGAAGTACGCAAGGACAAAATAATGGCTGATAAAAGCTCTAGATCGGTTTTTGACTTGTAGCCCAATTGAAATAAAATGCAAAGCCGCTGGTGCCAAAAAACAGGTGAAGCCATCCAAGTAGCGATCCATGCATCACGTTGATGTGGAAATTTTAGAAAATAAGGCCCAAGGACTTGGGGACCTAACACATCCACCACATCCCACCACGTATGTTCATCTACCCAACGGTCAACCAAAACAGGCACACGATGGTCCCAACATTTTTGCGCTTTCAATAAATAATCCATCGCAGCATATTGAAACTCCCGTTCAGGTAAAGCAAACAACTCAGAACAAACCTCAAACCAATCCTCCGAACGTCCATGTACTTTGTAAATGGCCTTAAAAACTGCTGCACGTTCCGGTTTTTTAATCCCAATAAAAGGATATTTTTCCCGCATATATCCACGCATCCAATAAGCATTATCTGGATTATCTAAAGCATAGAAAGCGGACCGTAACTCAACTACAAAACTCATCGATTTGAAAAATACAATTCACCTTGTAAGCCACTTTCCGTGACCTCCCACGTGGATGCATCAAAAGGCTTATACTGAATATCCACAAAATTAATTTCATAAAAATTCTTCCAGTTCACTCGCTCGCGGTCCAACTTCCGAATCCGATTTGCCGAAACATTTGTAACCTCTAATTCAATATGGTTATTGGCTTTCAGTAGACCGGCTGGAATCTGAACTTGGTACGGTAATGACCAAACAATTCCTAGGTCAACACCATTAATTTTGACGCGCACCCAATCCCGAACCTGATCAAAATGAAGTACCCGCGCTTGCGGCAATTGCTCTTCCGTTAAATCGAAATCAAAGGCATACGTTCCTTTTCCCCAATAATCGTGCGTTGCTGAATCGCGTGTCCAAAAATTCAAGGCATCCATCACTGAAGGCTTCAGCGATTTATCCACAAAACGTAATGAAATGTCAGCTTTCGGTATTATCGGACAAATGACTTTATCCCCAATCACCTGTGCTTTTGATTTGGTGGCCACCTGATTAACCAACAAACTTTGTCCCGGAGCCAAATTCAAGAAAAATTCCTTGTCTTTGTTGGCGTGAACAGCCAACTTCTCCCCGGTCATTGGATCTACTAATTCCATATCCATGGACCCTTTGGCTAAATGAACCATGCCCTCGGTAAAGCGATTAGATAAATTGGCAATAAAATAGTGAGCCCCTTGCGCAGAACGCTTACGAATAAATGAAAGACCTTGGTCTGCGATAGACTCTCGACTAATCCGGTATCGCTCCAAGATATTAATTGGATCTGAAACCCAACGCATTAGCATGAATTCCCGCGCTGCATTCCAACGAATTTTTTCGGATTCTGTAAGTCCAAAGGAATTCGGCTGCAAAGGTAGATGTTCTAAAAAATAGACGGGCAAACCTAATTTGACCCATTTAGCCCACAATTCCATGGTCTCCAAGGAAACAAAATGAGGCGCAGGAATTAACAACATCTTATATTCGGCACCAGACGTAGTTTTGAACGTTCGCTTGGGAGTCGGTTGTAGCCCTTTCAACAGCAAATCTGAAATATAATCTACCTGATATCCTTTGGTTTGCATGTGCTCTGACCAACGGCCAAAGGAAGTATTTTTCATCCAATCTCGGCTATTGGCATGCAAGTCAAGCGGATGTGTCTTTCCTTTTCCATTTCGTTCATGCCAAATATCTTCCATCGGAAAATACATGAGGACATCTGAATCCGTGGGATGGGCTTGCAACATTTTTTGGCAATTCTCCACATAGCGGTTCAACTCAGGTAAGGCCTCCCAGAAATGACTCTGAGGATTAAAATTTGTGCTGGCATAGAATAACCAACCCGGCCAAGCAACCTCAGGGGGCGAATAGGTGGCACCATGGTAAAAAATATGATTTACACCACCGATAAACACTTGATCCACAACCGGTTTCACTTGTGCCAAAGAAACCTTAAAATGATTGCCTAACCACGTAGTCGTTTCCGAAGAAACCAATTTCTTTCCGGTTAAACTTGCCGCCGAAGATGCTAATTTTAAATTCCGCACATCAGGGATACCAAATCGTATCGAGTCATAGTCTGGATCCACACGGTAACCAGGGATATCGAACGGTTTACTGCCAAAAAATTCCGTTTCTGGAATATCGACGGCCGCATAAAGATCCAATAAATTACCTGGCGAACCATGCGCCTGATCGCGGCTAACAAAGCCCATTTGTTTGATCCAAGCAGCAAATGGCTGTGTAAATTCAGTTAACAATACCTTCGCTAAGGTTCGGTGATAATCAGCCCAAATCGCATTTTCGGTATCCGTTTCCGCCTTCGCTTTGGCCATAACATCCAAATGTTCCCGCAGATCATACCCATTTATTCGCTGAAATTCAGCAAATAAATCCGGCGTGTAATTCGCTCCATATACCTCATAGGAATCATTGTATAATGCACGCAGTGGAGCTTGAGACTTTTTCAATAAAGGGACAAATGACTCCCGATAATGCTCAAAGGCAGACTTACTGAAATGATCCATGACTAATCCCTCTGCCCCAGGAGCAGCCCGCTTGACTTGTTGGTTCGTTAATGTTTCTAAAAAGACATACACCTGCGCCCCCTCAGACCCAGCCTGGAAAGTTGTTTTCTTGCTAGCAACTAAATCTTCTGAAAAAACTTTATTGATATAGACGGAAGCGGCTTTGGCGTCTTGTGGCACAGACCATATTTGCCCAGCTACGATGGTGACGGGCTCAATTTTATAGGACTTAGCAGCATCTTGTTTTCGAATTTGTGGACCTCCTAATGGCCAACCGGTACCCAGCGTCAGGTCGATCCCCAAATGCAATCGCTTGGACTCTTTGAGTACAAACGCAAATTTCTGTTGCCAGCCATCACTCAAATAAGGCTGAAATTTCGACTCATACCCTTTGGCTCCATAGATCGGAATAATGTGAAGCCCACCAAAACCCGCTTTCGCGAAAGCCTCCAAATTATGGGTAATTCCGGTTTCTGTGACAGCACTGCCAGGCCACCACCAATAAGCCCATGGCTTAGATGTAGAAAAAGCAGCAGGAGTTTGAGCTCCCACTGCTTTTGCAACTAGTATAAATAAGAGTAGGTATCCGAATTTTCTCATACCCCGAATGTCGTTTTTTTAGACAAAACGACCTAATAAATTCTCTAAATATTCCTGCTTCCCAGAGATCATAGCAGGCTCACCAATCTCAACAGCAATTTGGTACAAATCCTCCAATTTAAGCTTTCCAGCTTCAAAATCAGCCCCTTTGCCCGAATTGAAACTAGCGTAACGCGCCGCTTTCAGGCGATCCATTTCGCCATGTTTAGATAGCTTATCAGCAATAATTAACGCACGTGCAATCGTGTCCATTCCACCGATATGTGCATAGAATAAATCCGCAGCATCCGTAGAATTGCGCCGACGTTTCGCATCGAAATTGATACCACCACCAGCTAAGCCACCTTGCTTTAAGATGATGGACATCGCCTCTGCCCACTCATAAATATCTGTTGGAAACTGATCTGTATCCCATCCATTTTGATAATCACCACGGTTGGCATCGATTGAAGCCAACATACCCGCATCTGAAGCAACTTGGCATTCATGTGCAAATGTGTGTCCTGCTAACGTTGCGTGATTCACTTCTAAGTTTAATCCAAATTCTGATAACAAATCGAACTCGCGTAAGAAACCAATTACGGTAGCCGCATCATAATCATATTGATGCTTTGTAGGCTCACAAGGTTTAGGTTCAATAAAGAATTTTCCTTTAAAACCATTGCGCCGTGCATACTCCACACATGTATGTAACATCCGGGCAAAATGCTCGCGCTCGCGCTTCATATCGGTATTCAATAAGGTCATATAGCCTTCACGACCTCCCCAGAAAACGTAACCATCACCACCTAATTTAATGGTAGCATCGATAGCACCTTTCAGTTGAGCACCAGCATGGGCAACTACCTCAAAATTCGGGTTAGTTGATGCACCATTCATGTAACGCTCATTAGAAAACAAATTAGCAGTTCCCCACAGTAGCTTAACGCCGCTTTCAGCTTGTTTTTTCTCAAAAATATCAGAAATGAATTTCACGCGATCCGTGAATTCTTTGGGATCATTGTGACCTTCAATCGCATCCACATCATGGAAACAATAGAATGGCGCACCTATTTTAGTAATAAATTCAAAGGCAGCATCTGCCTTATCTGCAGCACGCTGACGCGCATCAGACGCCACATCCCATGGATAATGATGCGTACCCGGACCAAAAGGATCTGCTCCATCCCCACAGAATGAATGCCAGTAAGCTATCGCAAAACGCAAGTGCTCCTTCATGGATTTACCGGCAATAATTCGATTTTCATCGTAATAGCGAAATGCTAAGGGGTTGTCTGATTCAGGACCTTCAAATTTGATTTGATCAATTCCTTTGAAATATTCTTTTTGTCCAATTAATACGCTCATGTGTTTTGAAAAATAGGATGTTTTTTTGCTTGATAAGGCCCAAAACTACAAATTATAGCGCTGAATCCAAACCCTTTCATGTATTTTTTAGCATAGTATAGCACAGCCGTGAAATATATAATGATACAATTCTAAATTGTTTTTTTTATTTTTGAGAAAACACTACTTCACTATGTACAAACTTGTAAAGCTTGGGTTGTTGATATGCATCGCAATCCCATCATTTGCGCAAACGGCATTCAATGCCAATGGCCGCTTTGAACAATTAGAATCTACACTTCCTACGCCCAATACGTACCGAACCGCAAGTGGCTCTCCAGGAAAGGATTATTGGCAACAACGTGCAGATTACGACATCAAAGTAGAGTTAGATGATATAAACCGTAAGATTACAGGAACAGAAACCATTACCTATTTCAATAATTCCCCAGACGAATTGCCTTATTTGTGGATTCAACTAGACCAAAATCTTTTTGAGAAAAATTCAGCGAGCAAGACAACTGCCACGGGCGAAATAAAAAATGGGATCAGTGCAAGCCGCTTTAAAGAATTAACGGATCCGAAAGAATACGGCTACAAAATCACAGCTGTTAAAGATAGCAAGGGAAATCCGTTGCGTCATACGATTAATCAGACAATGATGCGCATTGATTTGCCTATGCCGGTAAAATCAGGGGGTTCTGTGAGCTTTATGATTGACTGGAATTACTTAATCACAGAATACTATGGCCGTTCAGGCTATGAATTTTTTGCCAAAGATGGTAATGCGAATTACTTTATTGCTCACTGGTTCCCACGCATGGCAGTTTACAACGATGTATACGGCTGGCAGCACAAACAATTTATGGGACAGGGAGAGTTTACCTTAAACTTCGGAAATTACAAGGTAGCCATCACGGCACCTAATGACCTCGTAGTGGGCGCTGGCGGCGAATTACTTAATCCGAATCAGGTTATGACAGCCACGCAGCTGAAGCGCTGGGAGAAGGCAAAAACGGCAACACGCCCGGTAGAAATTGTAACGCAAGCGGAGGCAGAGGAGGCTGAGAAAGGTAAGCCAACAGGTAAAAAAACATGGATTTTTAAGGCTGATAATGTACGTGACTTTGCGTTTACAGCCTCACGTAAATTTATTTGGGATGCATTGCAAGTGGATGTAGAGGGTAAAAAAGTTTGGGCGATGTCCTATTATTCGAAAGAGGGAAATCCATTGTGGGGAAAATACTCCACCATGGTTGTCGCACATACGTTGCGCTCTTATTCGAAGCGAACTATCGCTTACCCGTATCCAGTTGCGATTTCATGCCATGCAACCTTAGGTGGCGGGATGGAATATCCGATGATCTCATTTAATGGCGGTCGGCCAGAGGCGGATGGCACATACACGGAAAATGTGAAAAACGGGATGATCGGAGTTATTATCCATGAGGTGGGTCACAACTTTTTCCCGATGATCGTAAACTCAGATGAGCGTCAGTGGTCTTGGATGGATGAAGGATTAAATACGTTTTGCCAATATTTAGCCGAGCAAGAATGGGATCGTAATTTCCCTGCACGACGTGGAGAACCACAAAATATTGTTCCTTACATGCGATTGGATTCGAAGAATCAAGTGCCTATCATGGCAAATTCTGAAAACATTATGGACTTTGGCAACAATGCCTATGCGAAACCAGCTACGGCTTTGAACATTTTGCGTGAAACGGTAATGGGCCGGGAATTATTTGATTATGCTTTTAAAGAATATGCGCGCCGTTGGGCATTTAAGCAGCCATACCCAGCAGATTTCTTCCGTACGTTGGAAGATGCATCAGGCGTAGACTTAGATTGGTTTTGGCGCGGTTGGTTCTATGGAACAGAGCCAGTCAATCAGTCAATCGAAACCGTCGAGTGGTATGGGGTAGATACGATGGATCCTGTAGCTAAAAAAGCTGCTGAAAAAGAGAAAGCAGAAGCAAAACGCCAAACCATGGCTAACATCCGCAATAAGACAGATATTAAGTCAACTGTTGTGGAAGAAAATCCAGATCTCACCGATTTTTACAATACGTATGATCGCTTTGCAACGTCAGAAGCAGAGAAGAAAAAATATCAAGAATACTTGAGTGGTCTCTCTGAGGACGAGCGTAAATTGGTTGCTGAGGGAAAGAATTTCTATGTTGTCAATTTCAAAAACAAAGGCGGTTTACCGATGCCAGTCATTGTAAAGTTAAATTATGAAGATGGTACGAACGAAGTGCTGCGCTTCCCTGCCGAGGTGTGGCGATTGAATGATGTAGAGGCGAAAAAAATTATACCAACGACGAAAAAAGTGGTTAAATGGACGCTAGACCCATTCTATGAGATTGCAGACATCGATACCGATGATAATGCGTATCCACGTGAACCAGCTCAGCCTACTCGCGTACAGCTGTTTAAGGCACAGCCGCGTAGCTATGGCGGAGGCCAAAATCCTATGCAGGAGGCTCAAAACGCAAAAAAATCAGGGGCAGTAACAGGCTCAAAAAATTAATTGGAGTAAACGCTGCCGGGGTCTACGACCCCGGCAGCGTTAGCAAAAATCAGTTTTTAGATGCTATTCACCTAGAAATAAACTGATAATTTGCTTCAGAAAACTGATAAAATCTCGAATAGTCATGTATTCGAGATTTTTTTATTCTTGATCAATCAAATTCAATTTGGATAAATCTAATTCGGTTCGTTTGGATTTACTGAAATACATAGGTAAAAATTTGAATCCAAATTTAAAATCCTGGATAGCATAGGATCCACGTGCAATGACCGTCGAGGAATAGACTTCATCAAAACCAGTTAAATAAACAGCGATTTCAGGCTGCATGGTTATGATTTCTTTTTGAGATAATCCATAAAAGGGACTATCCGCATCAATGGGATGAACCACGGTCCAATTTAACACCAAGCTATCTACTCGGCTTCGCTCAAGGCGTAAATTATAAAAACGATAGGTATTTTCTGGGGTCAAAATGCGGACATTGACATTAATTTCAGCATTCATTAATAAGTGATCGTCCTTGTAGCATACCAAACGGAACATAAGCGCCTTACCGCCTTTGTATTGGGTATGAACAATCAAGTTTGAAAAACGGATAAACGCACGTGGACGCGAAAAACGTCCATACAAAAGTCCAGTGGCAATAGCCAAAGAAAGAAAACCTACCAAGGACTCAATCGCTGCAATCCAATTAGCCAATTCACTTACCGGATTAATGCGTCCATATCCGACGGTCGTTAAGGTTTGAGTTGAGAAAAAGAACAATTCTTTCAATTGTCCCCACGTGTTATCTTGATGCGGTATACCTTGTAAGCCATCGGTACCTGTAAACCAATACAATGCGGTAAAAACACAATTAATGACAAGGTAAACTAGAAATATGACCGTTAAAAATCGCCAACGAGGCATCGTCAGCATGTTTTGATAATTACTCACCCGGTGATGCATGTGAATCCCAATCCGACGAATGTTAAATGACCCGTCTTTATTCACCATGCGGCCACCCATGTCGGAACTACGCTCTCCAAATCCAGTATCTTGATTAACGTTTTCTAGCATATCAAATTAAACAAACCACAATTTAAACGATGCGATGATAAGTACTAAAGCAAGCACCCACTTGACTTTGGTATTCGAGGCAAATCGGGCTCCCCAACGAGCCCCCAAAAATCCTCCAAGCAAAGACGCAAGGAGCCAATAAATCAGCGAGGATTGATCCAAAGGAATCCAAGATTTCAAACCGGCTAGCCCTGCTAATGAATTTACAAAAATAAAAAGTGCGGATACAGCAGCGGCCTCCTTTAAATTAGCCCAGCGGAACAACAACAAAACAGGACTTAAAATAATCCCGCCGCCAATTCCAATCATACCCGAAAGCAGCCCGATAGAAGTCCCAGCCACCAAGCCAGCCCATAATGGAAGTTGTTTGACCTGATTTTCGCGTAAAGAAGTAAGCATCCGTAACACAGCGATTACTAAGCATAAACCTAAAATTTGTTTATATAAGGAATCACTTAACGGTATTTTAGCCCCGAAAAAAGCGGCCGGGATAGACCCAAGCGCAAATGGCCAAAATAAGCGCCACCTAAAAAATCCTTGTTGGTAATATGCCCCAAATGCCATCAAAGAAACGCCTAAATTCAACATTAATGCGGTTTGTTTCATCACAGGCGGGGCCACACTAAATAATGCTAATGCGGCTAGGTAACCTGAGGCACCTCCATGGCCCACAGAGGCATATAAAAATGCCATGGTACCAAGCAAGACAAGTAATAGCCCAAATTCCATGTTAAACCCGTAGGTAGATCAACAATTTTTCCCAATCAGGTACACGAATTCGTTCCTCTTTAACACGTGACGCTGGAATAGCCTTGATTTTTTCGAATAAGCGAATGTAGTATTCATACGCGAGCAAAACACCTTTGCGGGCTGCTTTCGGTAAATTTTCAATGCCTCGCAATCCGGCATCAAAATCCAATTGGATATCAGCCTCAATCTCTTTTTTCTCAGCATCTGAGAATGTCTCAAATTGAACACCTGGAAAATATACCCGACCCCGCTCATCAAAATCAGAACGGATGTCGCGCAAAAAATTAATCTTTTGAAATGCTGAACCTAACGCACATGCATCTGCGCGCAAGAATTCATATTGATCCGAATCGCCCAAACAAAACACACGCAAACACATGAGGCCTACCACCTCCGCTGATCCATAAATGTAGGTTTTATAGGTTGGAACATCATAGACACGATCCGTCAAGTCCATCTCCATCGAAATGAGAAATGCATCAATCAAGTCATGACCAATCTGAAATGTATTAACCACCCATTGGAATGAATGCAAAATGGGATTTAAACTAATTTTTTCTTCAATGGCCTGAAATGTATCCGCTCGAAATCGGGCTAACAAAGCTTGCTTATCTTGGTCGTGAAATGTGTCTACAATCTCATCCGCCAAACGCACAAACCCATAAATCGCATATATCGCCTCATGATATTGCTTATCCAAGGTCCGTATACCGGATGAAAAAGAGGTAGAATAAGCTTGTGTCAACAACTTACTTGATTCGAGCGAAACCTTTAAATATAAATCCATCTGACTATTTGAATGATTTGTCAACTTCCTTCGCTACAACCAACCCAGAAATAAGTGACGGTGGAACACCAGGACCAGGTACTGTTAATTGCCCTGTATAGTACAAATTCGCCACATGTTTATTTTTCAAACTTGGTTTTAATATGGCCGTTTGCATGAGTGTATTGGCTAAGCCGTACGCATTCCCTTTAAATGCATGATAATCCCCCTTGAAATCACGGTGTGCATAGGTTCGTTTATATACAATCGAATCCCGGATGGAAACACCACAATAAGCCTCCAAACGATCCATCAATTGTTCAAAATAAACCTCGCGAACTTCTTCCGTATCCTCCAAATCCGGCGCGACCGGAATCAGTAAAAATACATTTTCACACCCTTCCGGTGCCACAGATGGATCTGTTACGGAAGGAGCTGAGGCATAAAATAGCGGATCCGTGGGCCAGGCAGCCTCCGTATAAATTTCATGCGAATGCACTGAAAAATCACGGTCGAAAAATAAATTGTGATGCTTTAAGCGCGGCAAACGCTTATTTATGCCCAAATAAAACAATAAGGATGAAGGAGCCATTACACGTTTATCCCAATATGACTCATCGTAATTCCGGTGCGCATCACCCAATAATACCTCGACATGGTGGTAGTCTGCACTGGCAACCACCGCATCTGCTTCCCATGTTCCTGTTGCTGTTTTTACTGATTGAACACGGCCGTTTGTAATCCCAAATCCCGTAACCTCCATATTGGTCCGAATTTTCACCCCTTTTTCCTCCGCTAGTGCAACCATCCCTTTGACAATGTTGTGCATCCCCCCCATCGGATACCAAGTGCCCAATTTTATTTCCGCATAGTTCATTAGACTATACATGGCAGGGGTATTTTGTGAGATTGCACCCAAAAACAAAATTGGGAATTCCATTAATTTAAGGAGCGTCGGCGACTTAAAATACTTCCGAACATGGGTGTAGAAAGATTGAAACACATCCATTCGGAGCGCATCAATCAAGATGCGAAGACTCAAAAACTCTGTAATCTTGGTGGAAGGCTTCCAAACAAATTCTTGAATTCCTACCTTGTACTTATACGCAGCCTGCTCCAAAAAACGATCTAAGGCCTGACCTGCACCGGGTTCGATGGAATCGAATAATGACTTCAATGCTGTGTAATTAGCAGGCATATCGATCACCTGCTTTTCATCTAAAATCACTGTATAGGAAGGATCCAACCGAACCAAGTCGTAATAATCAGCCGGCTTTTTGCCGAATCTGCTAAAATAGTCTTCAAAAATATCGGGCATCCAATACCAGCTTGGGCCCATATCAAACGTAAATCCTTTCTCTTGAAATACCCGAGCGCGTCCGCCTGCCTGATCATTCTTTTCAAAGATCTCTACCTCATATCCTTGATCTGCAAGTGCTGTCGCTGTAGATAAGCCTGAAAATCCGGCTCCGATTACAATTATCTTCTTCATATACGAAACAAATATAGGAATTCTATCCCGTTATCCTGAAAAGAAAAAGTCAGATAAAATCTGACTTTTTACTTCCTCCTCTGTTAACCAAAAAAAACGTAATTACCTGTTAGGCATACATCTGAAGATGCTGCTTTAATGATTTTCGTGCGATGTGAATTCGATTTTTGACTGTACCAATCGGCAAGCCTAATTCCTCCGCTATTTCATGATATTTGAATCCTTCAAAGTACATAAGGAAAGGAACGCGGTACATTTCTTCCGTATGACTTAAAGCTAGATTGATATCCTCTCGCATAAATGTAGACTCAGCTGCATTGATTTGAACGGATTCTGATGAGTTGATGAAGTGTAAGTTTTCAGTTGTGTCAATGAATGTATTCCGACGAACCATCCGCTGGTATTGTGTAATGAACGTGTTCTTCATGATCGTAAACAACCATGCTTTCAAATTCGTACCGTCCATATACTTATCGCGATTCGTATATGCTTTTACTAAAGTGTCTTGAACCAAATCATTGGCATCATCTCCATCACGCGTTAAACGTAATGCAAATGGCTTCAAAAACTTGGAAAAATTGCCTACCTGATAAGAAAATTCTAACGCCGTCATCTTTTTATGTTGATTTTGTTTAACAAATTTATACAAAGATTAAACAAAACAAATATTTGTTTAACTTTTTTTTAAAAAAAATAAACAAAATTTTATCTACATGATTTCGGCTTTCGTCTGCTTGTTGGTTGAAATTAGGAATAAGTATGCTTTTCAGCCTATTTTCGCGTATATTTGGCCCCCTATCCGAACTTCATGTTTCGCAGAATATTTTTTCTTTTCTTGTTTATGTGTTCAACAAGCTTCCTGTTTGGGCAAGCAAATTGTACGTGTACCATTGAAGGAAATGTTCGCATAGCAGAAAGTCAAGCCTTACTTCCTGGCGCATCCGTCTACTTAAAAGGGATAAACAAAGGTGTATCGACCGACGAAAAAGGTCATTTTACCCTAAAAAATATCTGTCCTGGCACTTATATCCTTGTATGTCAAATGACTAGCTTTGAGCGGACTGAAATACGCGTCGACCTGTCTGACGATCACACACATGAACAAAATTTTTCCTTACAAAACCATGACGAGCACCTACAAGAAGTAATCGTCAGCGGAAAAAAATCAGAATCTGGCGCACAGCTGCAAGTGAAGTTAAGTGAGGAAGAACGAAAAGAACGTGCAGGACTTTCGCTGGGAGAACTAATGAAAGGGATGACAGGCGTACAAAGTCTGCAAACAGGAAGTTCCATTTCCAAACCTGTAATTCATGGCATGCATTCCGCGCGTGTGGTTATTTTAAATCAAGGTGTCCGCCAAGAAGGCCAGCAATGGGGCAGTGAACATGCCCCCGAAATCGATCCATTCGTCACTAAAAATATTCAGATAATCAAAGGTCCCGCAGGCTTACGGTATGGTGGAGATGCCATCGGAGGGATTGTATTACTCAATCCGGATGCGCTTCCAGATACTGCTGGAATTAAAGGAGAAGTTGAATCCGTATTTTTCACCAATGGCCAACAAGCCGTTTTGTCCGGTTCATTAACCGGGGGGATTACCGGCTTCAAAGGGTGGGGCTGGCGAACACAGGGTACCTTAAAAAATGGTGGAGATATTCAAACAGCAAACTACTACCTGGCAAATACGGGCGTTAGGGAGCAAAATTTCTCGCTTCAAACCGGTTATAAATCTAAAAACTGGGGATCGGATTTTTTCTACAGTTACTTTCACTCCGTCATTGGAATTTACCTGGGATCGCATATAGGCAATGTAAATGACCTCGAAAATGCCATCGCGCGCCCACGTCCAAATCCAATTTATACGCCCGAAAACTTTGGTCGGATGATTAGTAGGCCGAACCAAGATGTTACGCACCAGCTCGCCAAATGGAAAACATATTATTCATTAGCCAATGGAAGTACGTTTCGAATGACGCTGGCCAACCAGCATGATCGCCGGCTCGAACTCGATGTTCTTCGTGCTGGAAAAAGTGTCAATACACTCTTGTTTTTATTGGGCACTTGGAATGGAGAATTGATTTTTGATGAAACAAATAGCTCAAAAGATTGGAAAGGGCAATGGGGGCTAAATTTTCAACTTCAAGAAAACATAACCTCAGGTAAACGTGTAAGAACCCCTACAATTACCTCCAGTTTATTACCCAATTACTTCCAGAATAACATCGGCATATTTGCCATTGAACGCAAAGTAACGCCTACCTATGAACTGGACTTTGGGATTAGAGCCGACGTAAAGACCATTGAAATCCACCGGCCAAGACAAAACTATTCAAATCAATTTACCAATTCCCTGCGTAGATTTAACGGAATCTCAGGTAGTGTAGGCTTAAAATACTTCTGGTCTGAATTTCTGGAAAACCATTTGATAGTCGCTCGTGCATTTCGCGCTCCGGGAGCAAATGAATTATATTCCTATGGTGTACATCACGGAGCCGCCGCTTTTGAAATAGGTGACCCAAATTTACAAGGGGAAACAGCATACAATTTTAGCTTAAACACGATCTTTTCCCCCAAAAACCTACAAATAGAAATTGGACTCTTCCATAACTACATCCAGAATTTCATCTATTTAAGGCCACTCGTGGACAAAGGCAGACCAATTTACATGTCGACCGTCCGCGGCGCCTTCCCTGGTTTCGCTTTTGAGGAAATCAATGCCATTTTTCAGGGAATCGACGGACAAGTAACCTATCAAATCACGCCTAGATGGTCATTCCAACAAAAAACAAGTATTGTACATGCGCGTGACACCAAAAATAATAATCAATATATGGTCAATATTCCAGCCAATCGATTTGAGTATCTTCTCCGCTACGCTTGGATGGAAAATAAACAATACATTAGTGCGGGCCTAACGCAAGTGGCCCAACAAACCCGCGTGGAAGAAGGATCTGATTACCTGGCTCCCCCAAAAGGATATTCACTCGTGCAGTTAAATTGGGGGGTTCAATGGAAAAATATTGACTTAGGAATACGCATTTCTAATGCCCTAAACGTAGCTTACCGCGATTACTTAAATCGATTCCGCTACTATGCAGATGACCAAGGACGCAATGTGAGCATTCGAGCAAACTACCATTTTTAGCGTCGCAACCAGATTTCAGGATTTTGACGGACCGTATTTTTCCAAACCTGGAAGTTAATTTCTGCTGTACCATCATCATCCGAAGCAACCGAACCAATTCGCTGGCCTGTTTTTACTCGCTGACCTGTAGATACTGAAACGCCAGCCAACTTCGAATAAACGGTAAAGTAATCTCCATGTTGAATAGCAACAACCATATTGATGCCCGGGATATTTACAACCGACTGAACCACACCATCATATACGGTATGCACAGGTGCGCCTGGTGAAGTTTGAATATCAATTCCATTGTTGTTGATCATAACTCCCTTCAAAACCGGGTGTTTATGTACCCCAAAGTGATCTGATATAAATCCAGATGGAACAGGGAAAGGCATGCGACCGCGCAATGCACTAAATGAACTTGCTAACTTGGCCTCCTCTGCATTCATGTAATACGTATTCGAATTCAAGGCTGGTTCTGCAGCTTTTTCAGCAACAACAGCTTTCTCCTTGACAACCTCCTTTTTTTCCACCTTGGCCTCGAGCTTAGTCTCTGCCTTTGGCTGTTCTACATCTACCCCTTTTTCAGATTTTTTAACGACCCCCTCCTCTAATTTGACCTTAGGCAAAACTGGTTTATTCACTTCCATTTTTCGGGCTTGGGCTGCTAAGCGAAGTTTGCGCTCACGCTCCATCGACTTTTGAATTTCGCGCTGAACGATGCCGGCAATTAAATTATCCAACTTCCGTATAGCTAATTTCTTCCGCTCTAATTCCAATCGTAACTTTTTTTCCTGCTGCGTAAGTACCGAAACTACTTTATTCTCCTTCGTCTTTAACACTTCAAGTGTTTTCGTCTCCTTTTCCTTTTCCACGATGACCTTCTTCTCCTCATTCTTCTTGAATAAAACTTGTTGCTTCTTCGTCATTAAATCTTGCCGCGTTGCAAAAATGACATTCGCCTGTTCCTTCCTGTTTTTCGTAAACTGACGTAGAAAATCCAGACGACGCGTAAATTCCCCCAAATCATTCGATAAAATCAAGAAACTAATTTTATTTGAAACGGTAGAAACCTTTTGTGCCTCAAATAACATGAGCGCATAGTTCTTTTTTAATCGCTCCAATTTAGCCGCTAGAACATCACTCTCCTTGGCCAACTTAGTCGCCTCAGCCGCTAACACTTCTTGGTTTTCATTCAATATGTTAATCTGCTTTTTCTGTACACCGATCTTCTCCTTCAACACATTCAACTTACCAATCGAAGCGTTCTTCTTTTTTGAAGTCCGCGAAATAATTGAATTCAACTCCTTGATCTTAGCCAAATTATCCTTCTTCTGCTGCTCTAGCTGCGCCTTCTTATCTACCTGAGCGCCGGCCAAAAAACTACAAATCAAACAAACTACAACAACTATATATCTCATGGTTTGGAATTCAATAATTTAATTGGGACACGAAATGGAAATTCCAACGGCGTGTCCAACAATTCTACTTTGGAATACTTGATGCTAATCACGGTCGTAATTAGCTTGTTTTCTTTATCCTTTACATCCAACGTAATTAAACTCGTAAACGGAAAAATTACTTGGTTCAATGTCGTAAACTCCTCAAAATCCATGGTCAACTTATTTGCTGTAGGCTCATCTTTGACCAATAATTTTTTCAACTTTCGGTTAGGACCCACCATGTTATCAATCATGATACGACCTGAATCCTGCTTAATGATAATATTTTCATTCTCCCGAATAACACGGGAATTTTTACGTTTAAATGGCTGATTCCCTACAATCAAGGATTGCAACAAGCGAAAATCAACACGAAAACCAAGCATGCTGCTCAAGCTATCATAGGTCATATCGTAATATTGACCACTGATTTTTTGATAAAAACGTAAATGTTGTTGGTCAAAAACACCCGTCGCTCCCGTAATGCCCGTCTGAGTAATGTTTACCCAAATCAGACTGTCGCGTTTCATGCGTATGTCAACGATGTAATTATCCTGATTATTGCCCGCCTTCCACGCAACACGTGACTTAGCTTTGATATAATTGAAACGTAAATCCTCCACAGCCTCCCTCCGATCAGCCTCTGGGAGAAGAGGCGTTTCAGGCTTGGCAACTTCTTGAACCAAGGTATCGCGAACCACACTATCCTGCTGAACGGATTGCACTACTTGAGCGGCCTGTTTTCGCTGGCACGCACTCACAACCAAGAAGAATAGGATTATAAATACGTTGCGCATCGATACCAATTGAACTTAATAAGTATACAAAAATATCTCAATTTTCGATAATTCGCTTCATCTCAATCTTTTTATCGAGTAATTGATTTTCGCCAGCCAATTTTTTGGCATGTTTCCAATCGTCAAGGGCATCATCTAGACGATTTAATCGATACAACGTATCTCCCAAATGCTCCCAAACCGTGGCACCTACTTGTTCCTTATCCGCAACCGCCAATTCCAAATAAACCAACGCCTCCGCAAACAAACCCTGCTGATACAATACCCATGCATGTGTATCCAAATATGTCCCATTCGTTGGGAATCTTTGAACTAATTTTTTTGACATCGACGCCGCCTCGATCAATCGCTCCCTTCGCAATGACAAATAATAACTGTAATTATTCAGAACATGTTCATCCTCAGGCTGTTTCCGCAACACATAATCAAATGACTTTTCCGAATCGCGGTACCGTTTATTTGCTTGATATACGTCTCCTAAAATGGAATACAACTGAACATCCCACGCATCTTGTGGCTTCAAATTATCCTTAGCCATCTCCAATGAGATCAAAGATCCCAATAAATCTCCCTTAATGTACTGCCCAAACCCTTTTTGAAAATGGAAAAATCCATGCGTTGGCCAAAGTACCAAGGCCTCCTGTGCATGCACAATCGCACTATCAATAGCATTTAATTCAAAGTCCAACTGCACGATTCGTGCCCACACCTCAAGCTTACTTTTCCCCATGCGCGCAGCCTGCAAGTAACTAGCCAATCCAGTTGAAAAATTCTGTGCACTCACATATAAATCACCCTGAATTGCGTAAAATCGAGGTTCTAAGGGATACATCTGAATAAAATGCTGGGTGACATCTAACGCTGCCGACCACTTTTCTTTGGAATCTATCAATTCAAAAACTTTTAGCGCCACTTGCGAAATCATTTCTGGCTGCAACGAACGATCACTGGAAGCCGCATGCAACTGCCCTAAGGCAGCACCAAAATCTTTGGCCTGTAAATACACATGCGTCAAGAGTAGCGGTATCTGACCTTCTTCTGGAAATCGAGCGGCCAAACCCAAGTAGGCATCCCGCAAAGAATCGCCCTTGCTTAATTCCCAGGCCACATCCATCTGATCCCACGAAAATAAGGCCTCGCCCTCCTCTTGATCCATTAACTGCTCCCCCAACGTTAAGGCCTCACGCAAGCGTTGCTTTTTCAATAAAATAAATTGCTTCGTACGAATGATTTCCGGATACTCCCCTACCCACCGATTTGCTTTTTCCAATGCCTCTAAAGCTAAATCCCCCTGTTCATTCCACAAATAAGCCTGAGCTAGTAATAAATTTACATCTGGCTGCGACTCATCATATTGCGACAATTGACGCAGGCAAGTTATCATCTCATCAAACCGACGCGCTTGCAGTAATAAATCACTGTAAAAAAGGCCGTAATCCAACGAATATGGCGACAATTCATTAGCTCGTTTAGCTAGCTCCAAGGCTAATGCTGGTTTAGCTAAGGCTGCATAAGATTTAGCCGCATAAAAATATAGGGCAGGCTCCTGTTTGACATAGGGAAGCATGCTTTCCCACACTAAAATCGCCTCCTCATACTCCCCTTTTGTGTAAAAACGCATACCCTCAGCCATCAACTCCTCTTGTTTAGCCGGGGATAAAACCATCTTTTTTTGCGCATCTACCAGAGAAATCTGCGCTACCATCAAAAGAAGAATAATATAAATTTTCCGCATGTTATAAGTGGGCACCTAGCAGTACCTCATTCAATTGGTCGAGCCAAACACGCGCACCGCGTTGATTCCAATGCGAATCAGACTGATAAAAATACTGAGCTGCCTTCGACTTCAAGCGCGCAGATGGATCAATCATTATCACTTTCCCTGATGCAGCAACTTGCAAACGCTGCAAAAACTGATTCCCTCGCTCCTCTTCAAGCAAAGAAACCGGATTAGGCATAAACGAAAACAAGACTAAATCAAATCCTCTTGCCCGATAAAATGCTTGAATCTCTTCCATTTTTTGAACTGTCAGCTTCACTTCTTGTTCAGAAATTTCACGGTATGAACTTCCAATCGCATGAGCATCCACTGTCTCGTGCATGTACAACCGATCACCTGCTTTCGAACGATGTACCTCCGATGCAAGCCGACCGAAAATACGGTCATTCCAAGCCGCTTTCCACTCCTTGATGGGCGAAAACAAGGCCATGTTGAAAAGTGTAAAATCAAGATTTGACTCCAAATTTGGGTGATACAAGGCTGACTTTATTGCTTCATTCCAACGCTCCCACCACGGCAAAACCGGAGGGGTTATCGGCTCAAAAACGGCCCGAACATGATCTAATCCGATCACATGCGCCATATTTCGCTCCACAGACTCGATTAGCAAGACCTTTTTGCGCCCCGAGGTAAATGACTCATCGCGTACGGGCACATGTGCCCACCGCCTAAAATCTAGCTTGCCCACCCGTGCATAATAATTAGGAATCGAATCCAAATAACTGTACAAATAACTATCCCCAACGATATACAAATCGATGTCTTTTTCAACCGGTAAACCCGCAGGAACCTCGATAAATTTCTCTTCTTTGGGAATCCGGAATTCAGGTACATAAGAAATTCCATACAAATCCCCGAACGCATATTTATCTGAATGCAACAAGCCGGATCCCCCATAACGCTGCTTGGTCAACACGCGCATTCCTTGCTCGGAACTACTCACAAGTAGCGCCAGGAGACAAACCAAAAACACAAAAAAGGCAGCCGTTTTTTTCATGTTAGAATTGGAAATAGATAAACTGTTTCAAACTAAACACACCTAAAAAATAACTACATATAACCAGCAGCGGCATCAACCAGGTAAAATCCTTTGCACGTAAATTGCCCCGCGTATCCCAAACAAGTAAACCTAGAATTAATGCAATGCTGAAGCCTATTTCGGCAGGTTTTAGACCGAGTGTACCTATGCAGACCGATTGACCTAAGCCTTCAAAGAACAACCGCATATCTGAAAAATGAGGCAACCGGAAAAACACCCACGCAAGCGTCACCAAACTAAATGTCCACAGACGATATATCCAGGCAGTCAGGCCTGATTGAAGATCTGCAGCCAGCGAAGGGAAAAGTCGATTAATGCTTAATCCGGCCAATTGGAATCCGCCATGCAAGGCGCCCCAAATGACGAAATTCCAACTCGCACCATGCCAGATTCCCGACAATACAAACACAATCATGATGTTCAAGTACCAGCGTGGAACAGAGACACGATTTCCGCCAAGGGAAAAATATACATAATCCTTGAACCAGGTCGAAAGGGAAATATGCCAGCGACGCCAGAATTCAGGTATGGATTTAGCCCGGTAGGGGGCATTGAAATTCTCCATTAGATTAAATCCCATTACCCGAGCCGCGCCGATGGCTATGTCAGAATACCCAGAGAAATCGCAGTAAATCTGAAACGAGTAAAAGACGGCTGCTAACACAAGTGAGGCGCCAGATTGAGCACTAATATCGCCATAAACGGAATCCACCAATAAAGCCAATCGGTCAGCAATGACTACCTTTTTAAATAGTCCTTGCGCCATTTGAAGCAAGCCAAGCTTCACTCGGTCGCTATCCCAGGTATGTTTTTCGTAAAACTGATGAATCAAATTTTGGGGACGTTCTATCGGCCCAGCTACCAACTGTGGATAAAACATGACATATAAGCTGTAAATCCCAAAATTACGTTCGGCTTTTTGATGTCCACGATACACTTCAATCGTGTAACTCATCGCCTGAAAGGTATGAAACGAAAGTCCAATGGGCAGTAAAATTTTAAGCGCAGGAAAGTTAAATTCCATACCAAATAAGTGACCAACACCCGTCAAATTATCCGTCAGAAATCCATAATATTTAAATACAGCTAGTACGCCCACATTGGCTAATAAACTCAAGGCCAAAAACCATTTTTTGGCAGCCCCTTCAAATCGCTCCAAATAGATCCCAGCGAAGTAATCCACCACGATGGTGAATCCCAAGATTCCCAAATAAATGGGCATAAATGCCATGTAAAAATAGCAAGAGGCAAAAAGCAAAAGGGCCCACCGAAAACGGTGAGCCACTAAAAAATAGGCACTGGTCACAATCCCAAAGAACACCAAAAACTGCAGGGAATTGAAAACCATGTTCGTTTTATTTTACAATCGCCACTTGAACGTATATGATCGAATCGTCTATACTCAACTCAGAACTTGATCCAGTTAACGCAGGTAAAATCTCCAAAGTAACCGCCTGCACTTCCTGCTGAATGTAGCTCGCAAAATCCGTGATACTCGCATTCCATTCCGCTGTACCTGACTGTACCAAAATGCTGATTTTATCTACAACATCAAAACCCGAATCCTTGCGCAAATTTTGAATGCGGTTCACAAACTCACGCGCCATTCCTTCACTCACTAATTCCGGTGTTAACGTATTATCTAAAGCAATCGTCATGCCCGCTTCCGAAGCTGTCAAATAACCCGGCATATCCTCCGTTAGGATTTCAATATCAGCCAAAGCAATCTCAAATCCTTGAAGATTTGCCGCTCCCGCACCTTCAATCGCAGCTAAATCCGATGCTGACATACCGGTAATAACATCAGCCACCGCCTTCATATCTTTCCCAAACTTAGGTCCCAAGGCCTTGAAGTTTGGTTTTACTTTTTTACTTAATACACCTGAGGCGTCGTCTAGGTAGTTGACCATTTTTACATTCACCTCCGACTTGATTAAATCCTCCACCCGGCGAATTTGCTCCCGAACAGATTCCTGCAAAACAGGCACTAATACTTGGGCCAACGGCTGACGTACTTTTAATTTATGTACTTTTCGTAACGAGTGTACCAACGAACAAATGCGCTGCGCCATATCCATCGAAGCCTCCAAATCTGGATTTTTCCACGCATCATTCACCGGGGTGAAATTTGTCAAATGCACCGATTCTGCACCGGTCAAATTCTTGTACAACCAATCTCCATAAAACGGTGCAATCGGCGACATTAATTGTGCGACAGTAGCTAAACACGTATGCAAGGTTTGATAGGCAGCCGCCTTATCTGGCGAGATGCCCTGGTTCGTATCCTCAGGATTCCAAAAGCGACGGCGCGATAAACGTACATACCAGTTGGACAAATGATCACACACAAAATCCTGCACCGCACGTCCCGCTTTGGTAGGTTCATAAGCGGCAAAAGCCTCATCTACTTCCGCAACTAAACTGCTCAATTTTGATAAAATCCACCGATCAAGTTCGGTTAAATTAGGCGATGTTACCCCATTTGCTTCGGGTGCAAAACCGTCCAAATTAGCATATAGCGCAAAGAAATTATACGTATTTGTCAGCGTACCAAAGAACTTATTACGTACTTCAGTTATTCCAGCTAAATCAAATTTCAAGTTGTCCCAAGGCTGTGCATTGGTAATCATATACCAGCGCGTTGGGTCCGCTCCGTATTTCGATAGCGTATCAAATGGATCAATGGCATTGCCCAAACGCTTAGACATTTTATTGCCATTTTTATCCAGCACTAAACCTGTCGATACTACATTTTTAAATGCTACAGACTCCTCCACCATGGCCGAAATGGCATGCAAGGTAAAGAACCAGCCACGCGTTTGGTCCACCCCTTCCGAGATGAAATCCGCAGGATACGATGCTTTAAAGATTTCCTGATTTTCAAATGGATAATGCCATTGTGCAAAAGGCATCGCACCGGAATCAAACCACACGTCAATCAAATCCGACTCACGCGCCATCACAATTCCCGTCCCACTCAAGACAAAAATATTGTCCACATACGGACGATGTAAATCAGCTTCACCTGCCTTCACTGCGGCAATAAACGCTTGGTTGCCAATGGCTTGCTCTGCACTCAGTCTACCTGAATTCAACGCATTTTCCAAGGCTTGAACTAATTCCTCCACAGATCCAAAACACAATTCTTCTGAGCCATCTTCCGTCCGCCAGATCGGTAATGGCGTTCCCCAATAGCGGGAACGAGATAAATTCCAATCGACTAAATTTTCTAACCAATTACCAAAACGACCCGTTCCAGTCGACTCAGGCTTCCAATTAATCGTATTGTTCAGTTCAATTAATTTGTCCTTAACCGCCGTTGTTTTGATGAACCAGGAGTCCAATGGGTAATATAGAACGGGCTTGTCGGTGCGCCAACAATGCGGATAGGGGTGATCAAATTTCTGAACGTTAAATGCTTTATTTTCAGTTTTTAATTGGATTGCAATGCGCTCATCCACAGATAAATACTTGTCTCTTCCTTGTTTGATTCGAGCGGCTTCTTTCTCTTCCTCCGTCAAATAGGCTTCCTTAACAGGCTCTAAGGCATAATCAGTAACTTCTTTAACGAAACATCCTTGGCGATTGA
>JACCDL010270163.1_pt1 | contig 35064 bp, 25 predicted proteins | sample 7441931 | NCBI WGS metagenome assembly JACCDL01 (sample SAMN15323437, study PRJNA562643) | freshwater metagenome | isolation source: river surface water | place: USA:Blue River Watershed | collected 2017-08-16 | reverse complement strand
GGGCGCCGGGACTTTTGCCCTCTTCGAGGCGGGCGTGCTGGCCGGCGCCGAGATTGCGGTGCAGGCCCCATTCGTCGCCGAGCAGGCGTGCGGCCCAGGCGCGCACCGGGGCGTAAGGGTGCTGGAGCGCGGCGACGGCGGAGGTCTCGTCAAGCGCGGCGGATTGGTGCAGGGCCCAGAGCACGGCGAGCGCGCCGCGACCCGGGTCGGTGGCGAGCAGCGGACGGAGCAGCGCCGCGGCGGCAGGATCACGGCGCTCGCCGAGCAGGCGGACGGCGGTGTGCCGGTGCCATTTGTTCGGGTGGCGCAGGAGCGCGACGAGTTCGGCGGTGCTCTTGGCGGCGAGGTTGGTGTCGGCAACGCGCGGTGTATCGCGCCCGCTCAGGCGGAAAATGCGGCCCGAATCGATGTCGATCTGGTTCTGGTAGTGCTGCCCGTGGGCGACGTAGAAGTCATACATGTCGCTGACGAAGACGGAGCCGTCGGGCGCGTTGGCGATGTAGACGGGGCGAAACGCGGGATCGGTGCTGCGCAGCACGGGGCCGACGTCGGCAGTGGAGAATGTGGCGCCGCGCGGGGAGCGTTGGGCGGCGATGATGACGTTGTGGAGCGGATCGAGGGCGAAGAGTTGGCCGTGGTATTTTTCCGGCAGCGCGGGGCCGTCGACGAAGGCGCCGAAATGGGAGAAGCGCACCACGGGCGTCGTCGTGGCCATCATCGGCAGTTCGCCGAAGGCGTAGGGGTTGCGCGGCGGGCCGAATTTTCCCGGGTCGACGCCCTGCATGAGGTAGAAGCCGCCCTGCACGTAGTGCCAGCCGCGGGTCTGGCCGCCGTTGTGGCCCGAGTAGAGGCGGCCGTCGGCGTCGAATTCGAGGCCGAAGGTATTGCCGCTGCCTTCGGCGAAGATCTCGTAGGCGCAGGTGTCGGGGTGATAGCGCCAGACCATGCAGCCTTCGAAGTGCACGCCGGGCGCACCCGCGGGATCGAGTCCCGGTCGGGTGACGCGGCTGGAGGTGGTGCTGCCTTGCCCGCCGTAGAGCCAGCCGTCGGGGCCCCAGACGAGGCCGTTGGCGATCGAGTGCGTGTCCTCGAGGCCGAAGCCCGCGAGCCGCACTTCGGGCGGTCCGTCGGGGACATCGTCGCCGTTGCGATCGGGATAGAAAAGCAGGTAGGGCGTGTGCATGACCCACACGCCGCCGTGGCCGCGGACGGCGGCGTTGGCCATGTTGAGGCCCTCGAGGAACGTGGAGTGCGTGTCGAACGTGCCGTCGCCGCGCGTCGAGGCGTGGATCGTGATGCGGTCCATGCCGCGGTCGTGATGCGGCGGCGGAGGCGGCACCTTGTCGTAGTGGGCGCGGTAATACTTGTCGCGGCTCAGCATCGTGAGCCCGGCGGGATACGGATACTGCCGCGCATGGGTGACCCAGAGCCGGCCGCGTTCGTCGAAGCTGAAGTGAAACGGTTGTGCGATCTGCGGCTCGGCGAGCACGAGTTCGACGCGCAGATCTTCCGGTGTGGTCATCCGGGCGAGCGAATCGGCGGGAGCGAGCCGAGGGCCGGGCACCTGGGGTGCGCGGCCGAGGACGCGGTTCGACTCGCGGAAGGTCGCGAAGGTCGGGCCGGCGGGCTGCTCGTTCCGCGCGCCGCCGGGCGTGTAGTCGGCGCCGGGGCGAAATTCCCACGGGCCGGCAAAGACGCACTCCATGAAATAATTCATGATGAACGGCGCATCGCCGCCGAAGCCGGCGGGCGCGGGGTCGGTGGGCGCGGCGGGATGGTGCAGCTTGATCGCGATCTCGTTCCACGCGCCCTTCTGCAGGGTGCCGACCGGGACTTTGTGGCGATGGATCGCGCTGCGGCCGTTGCGGTAGTCGGGCGGGAAGCTGCCGCCGGTGCCGAGCTTCACGCCGTTCACCCAGACCTCGTGGGCGCCGGAGACGTCGCGGAGGTTTACGCCGACGGACTCCTCGAAGAGGTTGCGTTCGTGCTTGGTGAAGAAGCTGTCGTGGACCTTCACCCACGTGCGATACCACGCGGTCCCGCCGGCGGCGGCGACGTCGCGGGCGGTGGGGGCATCCCACGTGCCGGGGATTTCGAGTGTCCGCCACTCGGCTGCGGCGGCGGCACTGACCGCGAGAATGAGGCAACAGACACGGAGGGCGCGCATCGCGGGGCAGGGGTTGGGGTGCTGCCGCAGGGGTCCTTGGCGGCGAAGGGAGGCCCGGAGGCCTCGGGTGCGGGACTTACTTCACGCCAAACACGGACGGGAGGTCTTTTTTGGGGTTCACGTGGCGGATCGCGGTGATCACGCCCTTCCCGTCGAGGGAGAGGACGGTGAGATGATCGTCCTTTTCCGGGTAGCGCGCCAGGAAGCCTTCCGCATCCGCGATCAGGATACGGTGCGGATACTTCTTCATCTTGGGCAGGGCGAAGGCCCGCGCGATGCCGGGCATGCCGTAGATGTTGGAGAGGTAGATCGCTTGGTGTTGGTTCAGAAAATCGGCGGGCTGCTTCTCGAAGAACGCGTTGGCCGACTTGCCGGTGCCCATTTCGAACGCGACGACGACGGTGCGCGCGCCGCCTTCGTAGGTGTAGGGTTTGTCGTGCTGATCCTTGGTCGAGAATCCGACGAAGGTGTCGCCGACCTTGTAGGGTGCGGTGGGCGCGGCGCCGAAGGCCGCCGCGGTCAGGAACACGAACAGAAGCAGAAAGGAACGGGACATGATACGACGGTGGCGCGTCGGCGGACCGGCGCAAAGCCTTATGTGCCGGCCGCGGCTGCTCAGGGGGCAAAGCGCAGCGCGAAGAGGTCGGCGTCGCGCAGCACAAAACGCAGCCGGATCACGCGGTCACGCAGGGCGGTGAGGGAGGCGCCGCCGGTCCACGCCGCGGCGGCGGCGAACTCGTCGCCGAACAGCGGGGGCATCTGCGCCAGCGTATACCCGGGAATCGGGTGGCCGGACTCGTCCTGGATCTCGACCTGGAGGAAGCCGGCCGCCGACGTGGCGTAGTTGAGGAGCAGGCGTGCGCCGGAGCAGCGCAGCGGCGGCGTCGTGAATTCGCCGGGTCGCGCGCCGGCGTGCACGGAGGCGAAGCCCTGGCTGCGCACGGTGAGGCGGCGGATGCGGTGATCGGCGTGCCGGTAGTGTTCGCTGATGTAGAGCGACCATTCGCCGCGGCCGTCGTCGTAGATGCCGCACGCGGTCATGTTGCTGCGCTCGGTCCAGTTCTTCGGGTCGGGGCCGGGGCGGACCCAGGCTTCGAGGAAAGGGCGACTCCAGTTGACGCCGTCGCGGCTGGACATGAACACCGCGTCGGAGACGCCGTTGCCGCCGGGATGTCCCGGGACCTTGGTGCGGTTGGTCACGAAACGCTTCGGAAACGAGAGGAAGAGGTGCGGCGCGGTCGGGCAGGCGATCGTCGCCGAGGTGTAGAACTGCTCGAGCGGCACCTCGGCGGCGTAGCGGTGCGGCACGCCCTCGCTCCACGCGACGAAGTCCGGCGAGGTGCTGCTCTGGATCGCGCGGACGCGGCCGGTGAAGATCCGCGTGAAGCTCACGTAGCGGCTGCGCGTGGTGTCCCACAGGGCGAGATTCTGGGAATCGAAGGCGCCTTTGGTGATGACCGGCTCGGGGCGGAGTTTCCGCCAGCGCAGGCCGTCGGCCGAGACGAAGGCATAGAGTCCGCCCGGCGTCTCGCCCTGCTGCCAGTTGCGGCCCTTTTCCTTGATGCCGCCGAGTGCCTTGTAGCGTTCGTCGGGGCGCACGGCGGGATTCGCGTCGAGAAACGGGGCGAAGTTGTGCGACTCGACGCCGCGCCACACGATGTTGTTGGCGGTGGTCCCGCGGGCTTCGATCAGACCGAGTTCGGGGCGGGTGAAGTGGATGCCGTCGTCGCTCTCGGCGACGCACGTGACTTGGGCAACGCTGTGGTCGGACCCGCCGGCGGAGCCGCGGTAGTAGAGCCGGACCTTGGTCCCATCCTGGATGACGGAGAAGTAGGCGGAGGTGGGACCCTCCCACGGGCGGTCCGTCGTGAGCACGATCTCGCGGCGGACGGGTTCGTGCAGCTTGAGCGCGACGTCGCGCGGCGCGCGGAGGAGGAAGTCATCGACCAACAGCTCCCAGCGGTGGCCGAGGTCGAGGGGCGTGGCGGCGTGGGCGCAGGCCAACGTCGCAAGCAGCAGGGCGGGCAGGCGCATGGCGGGGTGAGGCGGGGGCGGCGCCGGGATCAGGCGCGTTTCTTTTTCTTCTTCGCCGGTGGCGCTTCGCCCTCGCCGGCGGCGTTGAGGATGCGGAGGGATCCGGCGTCATTCCCGGACGGATACGGAGTGACCTGCGCGCGGCGGGCCCAGGCATCCCACTGGGCGGCGAGTTCGCGGAGCCGCTCCGGCTGCCGGGCGGCGAGATCGTGCTGCTCGGTGCGGTCGCGGCCGAGGTCGTAGAGTTCCCATGCTGCGCGGTAGCCGACGCGCACGGCCTTCCAATCGCCGTCGCGCACGAAGGCATTGCCCTCGTGTTCGCCGAAGAGCGGAGCCCGGCGGGCGAGCGGTTGGCCGGCAAAGGCCGGGGCCAGGCTGGTGCCTTCGGGGGGAAGCACCGGTTTGCCGGCGCGGGCCTGCGGATACGGCGCGCGACCGAGGTCGACGCAGGTGGCCATGATGTCGATGAGGTGGGCGGGCTGGCGGCGGAATTCGTTGCGGGCGGCGATGCCCGCGGGCCAGTGGGCGATGAACGGAGAAGCGATGCCGCCCTCGTCGTTGAAGTGTTTGTAGCGCCGGAAAGGGGTATTCTGCATCCAGGCCCACGATTCGCCGCAGAAGAGGGTGGAGTGGGCGGAACCGGGTGCGCCGGGGCCGAGCAGGCGGCCCTGGGGGCCGGCCTCGGGATTGCCGCCGTTGTCGGCGAAGAAGAGGAGCAGCGTATTTTCGAGTTCGCCGCGCTCGCGCAGGCCGGCGACGAGGTGGCCGACGGCGGTGTCGAGGCGGGAAACACATGCCGCGTAGACGGCCATCAGGGTGTCGAAGCGCGTCTGTTCGTCCGGGGAAAGACTGGCCCACGGCTTGACCGAGGCGGGACGAGGGGCGGGCTGCCACCGTGAATCGACGAGACCGGAGGCGACTTGGCGGCGATGGCGCTCGGCGGCGAGTTGGTCCCAGCCGGCGAGGTATTTTCCGCGGAAGCGGGCGATGTCGGCCTCGGGGGCCTGCAGCGGAAAGTGCGGGGCGTTGTGCGCGAGGTAGACGAAGAAAGGTTTCTTCTCCGCGCGCGCCTCGTCGATGAAGCGGAGGGCGAAATCGGTCCAGAGATCCGTCGAATACCAGTCGCGCGGCAGTGACGGTGAATCGTGCGGAATGGCGGTGCCGTTGAGGAAGAACGTGCCCTGCGGTTGCGGAAAATAGACGCCGCCGGCGACGCCGTTGAGGCTGCGGTCGAAGCCACGCGTGGCCGGCACCGAGTCGGGCTTTGAACTGAGGTGCCACTTCCCGGTCATGATCGTGAAGTAGCCGGCGGGCCGCAGCACCTCGGCGATGGTGACGGCGTTTTCGCTCAGGGTGCCGCGGTATCCGGGCAGACCCTGGTCGGCGGTCATGTGGCCGATGCCCGCCTGGTGCGGATAAAGACCCGTCATGAGCGCGGCGCGCGTGGGACAGCAGCGGCCGGTGTTGTAGAACTGGGTGAAGCGCAGCCCGGCCGTAGCGAGCGCGTCGAGGTGCGGAGTGGGAATCTCGGAGCCGAAGCAACCGAGGTCGGAGAAGCCCATGTCGTCGGCCATGATGACGACGATGTTGGGTCTTTTGGTCGGGGTGGCCGCGGCGAGACCGGCGGCGAAGGTCGCGAGGGTGAGCAGCGAGACGAACGCGGAGCGAAGCGACGAGGGGTTCACGCAGGAGGGAGCGTAGGCCCGCCGCCGGCGGGGGCGAGACGCAAGCCGGGGGCCGGGAGCGAAAAGGCGAAACGGTGCGCGACGGCGAGCTGCCGAGGTGCGACGCTCAGGTATGGGCGCCGCTTTGGGCGTCGAGCATCAGCCAGGCGCGATGCTGGTTGTATTGGGTAAGCCAGGACATCGTTTCCACGAAGCGCACGCCCGTGGGCCAGACCACGGTGGCCATCCACGGCAAGGCGGTCGGGCACTCGCAGTAAGCGCCGTCCATCATCGCGCCCACGTGGGTGTCGGACGCTTTGAAGTAGGCTTTTTCGAGTGCCGCCCACGTGGACTCCGCCAAGTGCGGGACGTTGACGGCGGCACACGTCGTGACGGGCAGATCGCCGCTGTAGACCGACCAGAGGCAGGGCCCGGCGGCTTTCCAATGCAGTGCCCGCAGCCCCGGTAATTCCGGTGACAGGGCGGTGAGGTTGGCCAGTGCCCGGAGCACGGCGTCGGAAGGACGGGCCGACGAAGTCACGCTCCCGGTGTTCAGGACGACGTGGGTGAGAAGCGAGCTAGGGTTCGACAAAGGAAGGAAGAATCGGCGGTTGGGACCTTCAGCCGAAGGCAAGAGGGGCGACGTAAGGCCGGAAGAGGGCGTCCATATTGTCGGTGTATCTTAATTCGGCGATTTTGCGGCATCCTTGAACCGGACCGATTCAGGGCAAGCCGTTGCTGATCTCCGCGGGGGAGCGTGGCGGGCTTTGTCCTTGCTGCCGAAGTGGCGGAGCGCCAAGGACTGGGGGAATCCACTCATGGTGTTTCCAGAGCTTTCCCGGATCCTCATCCGTTACCCTTTACCCGGTTCGATTGTGGCCACGGCGCCGCTGAAAACGGGCCATATCAACACGACGTATGTGGTGCATACGGAGACGCCGAGCGGACGGCGGCGCTATGTGTTGCAGAAGATCAATCATCACGTGTTCAAGAATGTCCCCGCGCTGATGGAGAACGTCTTGCGCGTCACGGAGCACCTGCGGCGCAAATCCGCCAAGCATGGCGGGGGGCAGGTGCTGGCGATCGTGCCGGCCGCGGATGGGTCCGCCTGTGTGCGCGATGACGACGGGGAATGGTGGCGGCTCTATGACTTCATCGAGGGCGCGCACAGTGTGGATAAAGTCACGTCGGAGGATCAGGCGCGGGAGGCCGCGCGGGCGTTTGGAAAATTCCAGAGCGACCTCGTTGATCTGGGCGGGGCGCGGCTGCACGAGACGATCCTGAAGTTTCACCACACGCCGTCGCGGGTGGCGGCGCTGCGGGCGGCGGTGGGCGACGATGTGCTGCGGCGCGCCGAGGGGGTGCAGGCCGAGATCGAGTTTGCGCTGCAGCGTGAGGCGGATGCGCACGTGCTCCTCAAACTGCTCGAACGCGGGCAGCTCAGCGAGCGGGTGGCGCACAACGATACCAAGATCAACAACGTGATGCTCGACAACGCGAGCGGGCGGGCTGTGGCGGTGGTCGACCTCGACACCGTCATGCCGGGACTGGCGCTCTATGATTTCGGGGACCTCGTGCGGGCCTCGGCGAGTTCGACGGCCGAGGACGATCCGGAGCCCGGCAACATGCATGTGCGTCTGCCGTTGTTTGCCGCGCTGGTGGAAGGGTGGCTCGAGGCGGGGGCTGCGCCGGGTGCGGTCGAGCGCGAACACCTCGCGTTTTCGGGCAAGCTGCTGGCTTACGAGACGGGCGTGCGGTTCCTGACCGACTATCTGCAGGGCGACGTCTACTTCAAGGTGCACCACCCGGAGCACAATCTCGACCGGGCCCGCACGCAGTTTGCGCTGGTGCGGAGCATCGAGGACGAGGCTGATGCGATGGCGAAGATCGTGGCGACCGCGGTCCGGCGCCTCGAGCAAGGGTGAACGATCGGGCGACGCCCGACCTTCCGGCGACTCTGCGCGCCCCGCTCCTGTGGGCGGGGCTGACGGAGACGAGAATCAGGCGCGCGGCTTGGTGAGGCCGGCGGCCTTCTTGATGTTGGCGACGCTCGGGACGGAGATTCCCACTTCGGTCGCGATCTCCGCGGCCGTCTTGCCTTCCTGCACGAGGGCCACGACGCGGGTCCGGATTTCCTCCGTGATTGTGGTGCGCGGCCGGCGGGCGGCGGAGTCACCTTCGGCTTTCGGCTCGGCCGGAGCCGGGGTGCGCTTCTCGCGGGGCGGGCGAGGAGCCGCGGGGGCCTTGGCATTCAGGAGGCCCTTGAGCCGCGGGGAGGCGTAAGCGGCGAGGGCCTTGATCAGATCGTCCACCGACTCCAAGCCGACTTGGGCGGGCAAACTGGTAAGTTCCTTGGCCCGGAGTTCTTCTATTTCCTGCTGCAGTTTTTCCACTTCGGCACGCTTCTTATCGAGAGACTGGGAAAGAGTAACGAGGTTGGACATATATAAGCAGTGGGTGCGTATTGCCGGTGGGGCGCAAGCTCTAAGGTGGCCGAAGATATCGTCCAGCTGGGGGCATAACCTTAGGTCGGCGAAGGGGAAGGATACCGTTGGGCGCGCATCCGGCGGACCTGATTTTTGCGGGATGCCAACGCTCAGATGACATATATATGCAGGAAATTCGGGCTATCTACTCAAATGTCGAAACGCGTCTTGATATGCCGCGGAGCTATGTTTGGACTGCCCCCTCAGCTTGGTTGTCAGTAAAGCTCGGGAGATGCATTGGCGTGCGGCTCCCGAGCTTTTTTCTGCCCGCGCAGGCCACCGCTATCGTTTCAGGCGCAAGCTGCGGGCGAGGAGCGAGAGGGAAAGACACACGAGAAGGATGCCGGCCGGATAGGCGAACAGCCGGGGAAACGCGAGGACCAGTCCGGCCACGATGAGCAGCGCGAGGCCGATCCACACGAGCACCCGTTTCTCCATCGGCTCGATCACGCGCCGGTTGGTGAGCGCCGCCCCGAGCACATTGCCGATGCGGACCGCGCCGGCGGCGGCGCGCGTCGCCCGGCCTTTGCGGTCGTGTCGCGACGTGGGGTCGCGCGGACCGGTGCGGCGAAGTTTGCGCCGCTCTTTCAGCACGATCTCGGTCGAGCGGCTGAGATCGTCCTCATACATGGCCTCCATCTGCTGCGCGAAGGGCTCGTCCTCGACCACCGCGTCGAGTTCGCAGTTTCCCATCCAGCTCGCGAAATTGAGATTCGTCGAACCGACGCGCGACCAGCGTCCGTCGATCACGGCGGTCTTGGCGTGCAGCACGGAGCCGTTCCACTCGAAGATGCGGACGCCCGCTTCGAGGAGCGTGCGATAGCCGGCCCGCGAGGCGATCTGCAGCAGGGGCAGGTCGGTCGTGCGGGTGAAGAGCATCCGCACATCCACGCCGTCGCGCGCGGAGGTGATGAGCGCCTGCACGTAGGTGGGCGCGCCGAAGTAATACGCGTCCGTCAGCCACACGCGGCGGCGGGCGAATGCGACTACGAGTTGGTCCAGCCGGAAGGTGCCGGATGTCGAGGGGTCGCTGGCGACGACGCGCACGTGCACGTCGCCGGCCGTGGCCGCGGGCGTCGCCGGAGGCCGGACGTTGCCCGGCAGGGGCGTGCCGAGCGAAGCCCAGACGTTGGCAAACGCGCGCTCGAGATCGCGGAGCGCGGGGCCGCGGAGCGCCACGCCGGTGTCGCGCCATGGCGCCACGCCGCGCGCGGGATTGCCCAGCCATTGATCGGCGATGCAAAGGCCGGAGATGAACCCGATGGTGCCATCGACGACGATCAGCTTGCGGTGATCGCGGGAGATCCAGCCGAGCGGCGAGTCGAGCCGCGGGGGGTTGTAGCCGCGCACTTCGACGCCGGCCTCGCGCAGACGGGTCCAGAGGCGGCTGCGGGCTTTGCCGAAGGAGCCGAGCCAGTCGTAGATCACGCGCACGCTGACGCCGGCGCGGGCGCGTGCGATGAGCGCATCGGCGAAGCGGTTGCCGATCACGTCGTCGGCAAAGATGTAGTTCTCGAAGTGGACGTGGTGCCGCGCGGCGCCGATCGCGGCGAGCCAGGCCGGGAAATTCTCCGCGGCGTCGCGCAGCAGCCGCACTTCGTTGCCCGCGATCAGCGGCGCGCCCGCGCTGCGGGAGAACGCCTGCTCGGCCCATTCCCGCGCGCTGCTGTCCACGAGGCCGGAGGCGCCGGAGCGGAGCGGGAAGGTGGGAGGGTCGAGAAGCATCGGGCGGAGGCGTTGCCGCGTGGCCCGACATTCGGCCGCGCGTGGCGCTCAGGGTCGAGGAAAAGGATCGAGCCCCAAGGCGCGTCGCAGCTCGACGAGGGCGAGGCGCTCATCGCTTTCGGCCAGCGTGCGGCGCACGCGGGCCTCCAGGAGGCGAGTCTCGGCGCCGATGACGTCGGCGAGGGTGAGAGTCTGGCGTTCGAAGCGCACGCGACTCAACGCGGCGCCTTCCTCCGCTTGCTCAACACTGCGGGCGCTGACGTCGAGGCGCTCGAGTGCGCTCCGGTGCGCGAGTTGCGCCTGGTCGACTTCGAACCGAATATTCAGCTCCGCTTTCCGCTGCATTTCCCGGGCCTGCGCCAGTTCCGCGGTGGCTTGACGGATGCGGCCGGAGGTCTGGCCGCCATCGAAGACGGCGAGGTCCACCGCCACTCCGGCGAGCCAGCTGTCGCCATGCCGGTCCGTTTTCCAGCCTTGGTCGTATTGGTAGCCGGCAAAGGCGTTGACGTGGGCGCGGCGGCCGGATCGCGCCGCCTCGACTTGCGCCTCGGCGGCCCGGACCCGGTGGGTTGCCGCGCGGAGTTCGGCGCGGCCGCTGAAATCGGCGGAGGGTGGCTGGGGGAGGCCCTGCAGGGTGCCGTCGATCACGACCTCAAGCGGTTCGTTTCCCGGCTCAAGGCCGATGACGACGCGGAGGGCGTGGGCCGCCAGTGCGGTGGCGTGGCGCGCAGAACTCAGCGTCTCGCGGGTCTGGGCCAACTGGACGGACAGGCCGAGGAGATCGGCCTTGAGCATCTGGCCCGCATCGAAGCGCACCTGGGCAACGGCGAGCGCGGCCTCAAAGGCGCGGACGGTGCCGGCCACGGCCTCCACGCCTGCACGGGATTTGTGCACCTCCAGCGCAGCGCGCACGACGGCGGCGGCGAGTTGGTGCTGGGCGGCGCGGAGATCGGACTCGGCCGCCGCGGCGCCCGCCTGGGCGGCGGTGCGACCGGCGGTGGCGCGCCCGCCACTGTAGAGGTTGTAGGCCACCGTGCCGGTGGCGTTCAGGTTGTCGACGGTGCCGGGACGATTGAAATCGATCGAGGGCAGGAAGGCCCGCTGGTTGAGAATCGAGCCGAAGGCGGGCATCGCGCCGTTGGTCGCGGTGTAGCGCCCCTGCAGCGACACCTGCGGCCGCCAGGCGGCGCCGGCTTGTTGCACCAACGCCTGCGCGGCTTCGACGCGGTGGGTGGCCGTGCGCGCGTCGGGGCTGCGCTCAAGGGCGGTCTTCACGGCGTCCGACAGCGTCCAGGTTTCGGCCCGCGCGCCGGCGGCCAGGAGCAGGGTTGCGGCGAAGCCGAGGCGGAGCAGGAGGTGGTTCATAGGGTTTCCGCTTTGAAGGTTTGCAGCGATCGCGGATTCAGGTCGCCCGGCCGAGGGAGAGCGCGGTCATGAGACCGAGGAATCCGCCGTAGAGCGCGCCCCGCCACCACGTCGCGGTGAGCGGGCAGGTGCCGCTGGAGCACTGGCCATAGTAGCCGAGCAGGGCGCCGAGTGCCGCGCCGGAGAGCACGATGAGGGCAAAGCGTAGAGAAACGGAGTGCATGATAAAATGCTATATGCGCATACAAGCATATACTTGAGCAGTGTCAACTCCTTCCCGCTCCGGGGGCTGTCGTGGGGGCGCCGGGTGGCCGCCGGATCGGGGAATGACCGACGGCCCTAGGCATTTCCTTTATCGGTGAATGTCGACGGTCCCAATAGGCGCCGTCGCCGTGGGCCGCTAGGATGGAGCCATGTCCCACGCCCACGTCGCCAGTCACTCCTCCCCCGCGGCCTCCGATCACGACCATCTCGTCGTGGCGCGCCTCGAGGCGTCCGAGCTTTTCACCCAATACCGGGAGGCGTTCGAGTCGGCGACGGGCCTGCCGCTTGCGATCCGCGCCCTCCACTCGGCCAATCTGCCGATGGCGGGTGCCGGCACGACGAGCGCCTTCGGCCGGTTGCTGCTCGAGGATCCGCGGAGCTTGGCCGCGCTCAGGATCGCGCAGGAGCAAGGGGAGAGTATGGCGGCGGGCCGGGTGACGACGAGGGAGTGCCTCGCCGGCCTGCAGCAGACGCTCGTGCCGCTGGTCCTCGGCGAGCGCACGGTGGGATTTCTGCAGACGGGCTGGGTGTTGTTCCGTGCGCCGACCGAGGCTTCGTTCCGGAAGGCCGCGGCGGCGCTGGCGGCGATCGGGGCCGCGTTCGACGAGACGGTGCTGCGCGCGGCCTATTTCGAAACCCGTCACCTCACGCGGTTGAGCTACGAGGCGACGATCCGGCTCGTGGAGTCCTTCGCCAAGCATCTCGCTCTGGTGGCCAACCAGGTGATGATCACGCAGCACCGCACGGAGCATCCGACGGTGGCGCGGGCGCGGGCGTTCATCGCCGAGCACATCGCGGAGGATTTCTCGCTCGATACGGTGGCGCGGGCGGCGGGGATGAGCCCCTTCTATTTCTGCAAGATCTTCAAAGCGAATGTGGGCCTGACCTACACCGACTACGTCTCGCGGGCGCGTGTCGAACGGGTGAAGCACTCGATGCTGAATCCGAACACGCGCGTCAGCGAGGCGGCGTATGCGGCCGGCTTCCAGTCGCTCTCGCAGTTCAACCGGGTGTTCCGGCGGATCGTCGGCGAGGCGCCCTCCGTTTACCGGATGCAGCTGCACAATCGCGACCAGAACGCGGCTTTGAACTGAACCGGAATCGGAACGAGGACGCCTGAGAATTTGGCCGATCCGTCGTCCGGACGTCGCGGGCGGGAAATCAAGCACCCAAGCGGACGCTTCCGGTCACGATGGGATCGGCCGGCCAGTGAATCGGTGCTGGGCGCCCGCGCAGGGGCAAAGGCGGCCGTCCGCGGCGCCGCGAGTGATCGCGGTTCCCCGGGCGGTCTGCTCTTTGGGAACCATGCGCGGCGTGCGGCCCGGCGTGCCTTTCCGGCCGGCGCGCGGGAGAACTTCGCGAAACGGTAGGGCGCGATGTCGGATGGCGCAGGCATCGGCGCTGACGCCGCGAACGGCGTGACCGCGGGCGCGGATGAAGTTCCCGCTTGCGGCGCGTTTGGGCGCACTCAACCCTCGCCGAAATCTACGTCCATGCCCAAGCGCACTGACCTGAAGTCCATCCTCATCATCGGCGCCGGTCCCATCGTGATCGGCCAGGCGTGCGAGTTCGATTACTCCGGCACCCAGGCGTGCAAGGCACTGAAGGAGGAGGGCTACCGCGTCATCCTCGTGAACTCCAATCCGGCCACGATCATGACGGATCCGGAGTTCGCCGATGTGACCTACATCGAGCCGCTCACCCTGGAGTTTCTCGAGAAGATCATCGCCGCGGAGCGGCCTTCCGCGCTGCTCCCGACGCTCGGCGGCCAGACGGCGCTGAATCTCTCGATGGAGCTCAACAAGAGCGGCGTGCTCGAGAAATACGGCGTGGAGATGATCGGCGCCAAGCCGGCGGCCATCGCGAAGGGCGAGGACCGCGAACTCTTCAAGCAGGCGATGATCAAGATCGGCCTGGATGTGGCGCGCTCCCGCACGGTGAAGTCCATGGAGGAGGCCCGGCAGGCCGCCGACCACCTCGCGATGTTCCCGCTGATCATCCGGCCGTCGTTCACCCTCGGCGGCTCCGGCGGCGGCATCGCCTACAACAAGGAGGAGTTCGAGCGCATCGTCGCCAACGGCCTCGATCTTTCGCCGGTGCACGAGGTGCTCGTCGAGGAGTGCCTGCTCGGCTGGAAAGAATACGAGATGGAGGTGATGCGCGACCACAAGGACCAGTGCGTCGTCATCTGCTCGATCGAAAACTTCGATCCGATGGGCGTGCACACCGGCGACTCGATCACGGTGGCTCCGGCGATGACGCTCACCGACAAGGAGTATCAGGTGATGCGTGACGCGTCGTTCGCGGTGATCCGCGAGATCGGCGTCGAGACCGGCGGCTCCAACATCCAGTTCTCCGTCGATCCCGAGACCGGCCGCATGGTCGTGATCGAGATGAACCCGCGCGTATCGCGCTCCTCGGCGCTCGCGTCGAAGGCCACGGGTTTCCCGATCGCGAAGATCGCGGCGAAACTCGCGGTGGGCTACACCCTCGACGAGCTGCGCAACGACATCACCCGGCTCACCCCGGCGAGCTTCGAGCCCACGATCGACTACGTGGTGACGAAGATCCCGCGCTTCACGTTCGAGAAGTTCCCCGGGGCGGACGGCACGCTCACCTCCGCGATGAAGTCCGTCGGCGAGGCGATGGCGATCGGCCGCACCTTCAAGGAGTCGATCCAGAAGTGCCTGCGCTCGCTGGAGACGGGAGCCCGCGGCTTCGGCGGCGGCGGCGGCAAGCACGGCGGCGATGCGCCGGTGGACGAGAAGGAGCTCAATGCCCGCCTCGGCACGCCCAACGCCGAACGCATTTTCTTCATCCGCCACGCGTTCCGGGCCGGCTATTCGGTCGAGCGGGTCTTCGATCTCACGAAGATCGATCCGTGGTTCCTCCACCAGCTGCGCGAGATCTGGGAGATGGAGGAAGGGCTGCGCCAGCAGACGCTCGCTTCGGTCGACACGTGGGCGCTGCGGCGGGCGAAGGAGTTCGGTTTCTCCGACGTGCAGCTGGCGCATCTGCTGAAGGCGGAGTTTGCCGCCGTGCGGGCCGAGCGGAAGAAGCGCGGCATCGCGACGACCTACCGGCTCGTCGATACCTGTGCGGCGGAGTTCGAGGCGTTCACGCCGTATTACTATTCCAGTTACGGCGACGAGAACGAGGTCCTGCCGCCGACGGGCAAGAAGAAGATCATGATCCTCGGCGGCGGTCCCAACCGCATCGGCCAGGGCATCGAGTTCGACTACTGCTGCGTGCACGCCAGCTTCGCGCTGCGCGAGATCGGCTACGAGAGCGTGATGGTGAACTCGAATCCCGAGACCGTCTCGACCGACTACGACACGAGCGACCGCCTCTATTTCGAGCCGCTCACGCTCGAGGACGTGCTGGAGATCTACCAGCAGGAGAAGTGCGACGGCGTGATCGTGCAGTTCGGCGGCCAGACGCCGCTCAATCTCGCCACGGCCCTCAAGGCGCACGGCGTGAACATCATCGGCACCTCGCCGGAGAGCATCGAAACCGCGGAAGATCGGAAGCTGTTCGCGGCGATCCTCGACAAGCTGCAGCTGAAGTCGCCGGCGAACCGGACGGCGATGAACGAGACCGATGCGCTCACCTTTGCCAAGGAGGTCGGCTTCCCGGTGCTGCTCCGCCCGTCGTTCGTGCTCGGCGGCCGCGGCATGTTCATCGTCTACAACGAAGAGGAATTCCGCGGCGTCGTGCGCCAGGCGTTCGACGTGATGCCGGACAAGCCCGTGCTGATCGACAAGTTCCTCGAGGATGCGATCGAGCTCGACGTGGACTGCATCAGCGATGGTGAGACGTCCGTGATCGGCGGGATGCTCGAGCACATCGAGTATGCCGGCGTGCACTCGGGCGATGCCGCGATGGTGATGCCCCCGCACACTCTCTCGAAAGAGATGCTGACCACGGTGCGCCAGGCCACCTACGCGCTCGCCCGCGAGCTGAAGGTGATCGGGCTCATGAACGTGCAGTTCGCGATCAAGGACAACCAGCTCTACGTCCTCGAGGTGAACCCCCGCGCCTCCCGCACGGTGCCGTTTGTCGCCAAGGCGATCGGCGTGCCGCTGGCCAAGCTCGCGGCGAAGGTCATGACCGGCGCGAAGCTGAAGGATCTCGGTTTCACGCGGGAGCAGACGCCGAAGCACTGGTGCGTGAAGGAAGCGGTGTTTCCGTTCGTGCGTTTCCCCGGCGCGACCATCGCGCTCGGACCGGAAATGCGCTCCACCGGCGAAGTCATGGGTCTCGATGCCGATCTCGGCGTGGCGTTTGCCAAGGCGCAGGCCGCGGCCAAGCCGGGGCTCCCGACCAAGGGCAACGTGTTCCTCTCCGTGAAGGATGGCGACAAGGCACGCGCGGTGCAGCTCGCCCGCGAGCTGGAGCAGCTCGGCTTCACGATCTACTCGACCAGCGGCACCGCGAAGACCCTCGCCGAGGGCGGCGTGGCGGTGAAGCGCGTGGCCAAGATCCAGGAAGGCCGGCCCACTCCCGTCGACCTGATCAAGAACGGCCAGATCCAGATGGTGATCAACACGCCCGGCGGCATGGTCCCGCGGCGCGACGAGAACGCCATCCGGGCGGCGGCCTATGCCCACAACGTCTGCATCATGACGACGATCACGGGTGCTTTGGCCGCGGTGGAAGGCATCCGCGCGCTGAAGGAGAAGCACGTCGGCGTGAAGCCCATCCAGGGTTACAAGGGCAACGTGGCCGTCGTCGGTTGATCCCGCGCCGGTCGGCCCAGGTGCAATTTCGCGAGTAAGAAGCGGCGCGCGGCGAACAATAGTGTTCGCCGCACCTTTCCTACTCCTTCGCCCGACCCGGATACCGGGCGGGTGCAGACCGAACAGATGAAGCTGACTGCCGGCCGTTTGAAGCACGGCCGGCAGTCTTATTTTCGAAGTGCGCCGCGCGGTTGATCCCGCGGCCCGATCCGCCAGCGTGCGGGCATGTCCCATTCCCCGACCGAGCCGGCGGCGCAGCCGCCCTGCGAGGAGACCCCCGCGCGCCTCGCGCCGCCGAGCGCCGCCGCGGCCGGGCTCAAGGCCGTCGGGGTGACGTCGTCGCTCGTCGCGGCCATGGGCGTGAACCGCGGGGTGCCGGCGTTGCTCGCCGTGAACCAGGAGGACGGATTCGACTGCCAGTCATGCGCGTGGCCGAGCCCGGATCGGGACCGGCACGTTTTCGAGTTCTGCGAAAATGGCGCCAAGGCGGTGGCCGACGAGGCGACGCCCCGGCGGATCGGGCGGGAGTTTTTTGCCCGTCATGCGGTGACCGAGCTCGCGGCGCAGAGCGATCACTGGCTCAACGCGCAGGGCCGGCTGACCGAGCCGATGGTGCTGCGACCGGGAGCGTCCCATTACGCGCCGATCGGATGGGAAGAGGCCCTGGCGTTGATCGCCGACGAACTGCGCGCGCTGCCGTCGCCGGATGCGGCGGCGTTCTACACGTCGGGGCGCGCGAGCAACGAGGCGGCGTTTCTCTGGCAGCTGTTGGTGCGCCGTTTCGGAACCAACAATCTGCCGGATTGCTCGGACCTCTGCCATGAGTCGAGCGGCGTGGCGCTGGTCGAGAGCGTCGGCTTCGGCAAAGGCACGGTAACGCTGGAGGATTTCACCCGGGCGGAGGCGATTTTCGTCATCGGCCAGAATCCCGGCACGAACCACCCGCGCATGCTCGCGAGTCTAGAGGCGGCGAAGGCGCGTGGCGCCACGATCGTGGCGATCAATCCGCTGCCGGAGATCGGCGTGGAGCGATTCAAGAACCCGCAGGATTTTCTGCATCCGCTCAAGGCGCTGAAGACGCTCGCAGGCGAGGGCGCGCGGCTGTCCGACCTCTGGCTCCAGCCGCGGATCGGCGGGGATCTGGCGCTTTTCAAGGGGCTGATGAAGGCGATGCTCGCGCGGGAGGATGCGGTGCCGGGCTCGGTGTTCGACCGCGAGTTCATCGCGCAGCACACGCAGGGCATCGATGCGCTCGTCGCCGATCTCCGCGCCACCGCATGGGAAACGGTGGTCGCGGCGAGCGGTGTGCCGCAGCCGGAGATCGAGCGGGCGGCGGAGATCGCCTGCCGGTCGCGGGCCACCATCTGCTGCTGGGCGATGGGTCTCACGCAGCAGCCGGATGCGGTGGCGACGATCCAGCAGGTCGTGAATTTTCTCCTGCTGCGCGGCAACTTCGGCCGGCCCGGCGCCGGAGCGTGCCCGGTGCGCGGGCACTCCAATGTCCAGGGCGACCGCACGATGGGCGTGTGCGAGCGGATGCCCGAGCCGTGGCTCGCGCGGCTCGAGGCGGAGTTCGGTTTCCAGGCGCCGCGCACCGCGGGACTCGATACGGTGAAGACGATCCGGGCGATGCACGAGGGGCGCGTCCGCGTGCTCGTGGCGCTGGGCGGGAATTTTCTCTCGGCGACGCCCGATACCGAATTCACGGCGGCGGCGCTGCGGCGCTGTGCGTTGACGGCGCAGGTGACGACGAAGCTGAACCGCACGCATCTCGTGACGGGTCGCACGGCTCTCCTCCTGCCGTGCCTCGGGCGGAGCGAGCGCGATCGGCAGGCGGGCGGCGAGCAGTTCGTCACGACCGAGGATTCGATGGGCGTGATCAACCGCTCGCGCGGCCGGCTCGCTCCGGCGGCGGCGGCGCTGCGCAGCGAGGTCGCGATCGTGTGCGGGTTGGCCACCGTCGTGGAGCGCGCGTTGCGTCCCGGTGTGACTCCGGTGCCGTGGCTCGAGTTGGCGGCGGATTACGATCGGATCCGCGAGCGCATCGCGCGCGTCGTGCCCGGCTTCGAGGATTTCAATGCCCGCGTGCGCGGCGGACCGTTTCATCTGCCGCATCCGGTCCGTGATCGGCGGGAGTGGCGCACGCCCACGCAGCGGGCGGGTTTCGTCGTGGCGCCGATCCGGCTGCGGGCCGGTGCGCCGGGTGACTTCGTGATGATGACGATCCGCACGCACGACCAATTCAACACGACGGTCTACGGACTCGACGACCGCTACCGCGGGGTTTTTGGCGGACGGCGCGTGGTGTTCATGCACGAGGCGGATATCGCCGCGCAGCGGCTCCAGCAGGGGCAATACGTGGATCTCACGAACCGGCACGGCGGCGTGGAGCGCGTGGCGCGCCGTTTCATGGTCGCGCCGTATCGGATCCCGCGCGGCTGCGTGGCGACCTACTTTCCCGAGGCCAACGTGCTCGTGCCGATCGACAGCGTGGCGGAGAAGAGCAACACGCCGGCGAGCAAGTTTGTCGTGATCACCGTCACGGCCTCGGCGGCATGATCCCGGCTGCCGCTGCCATGAGGAGTGTTCGTTTTGGCCGGTCTTGCCGGATGCAGGAAATCCGGCCGCGGTTTCCCGCCTGTTCCACTGCGCCCGGGAGGAACTTTCGCCATCTCCGACCGTCCCATCTATCATCATGAAACTCTACCGACTCATCACCATCGCACTCGCGGGGGCGGTCGGAGCCACGGGGCTGTCCGCTGCTTCCGTCAACGGCGCCAACGAACTTGCGGAAGTGATCTTCCTCGAGCCCAAGAAGTTCACCGACGTGAAGGACCGGGACATGGGCGACTACGAGCGGACGACGTATCTCGACAGCCTGCGGGACCACCTCCTGCAGCAGGCGAAATATTTCGTGCCGGCCGGCCACCGGTTGTCCGTCACGTTCACCGACATCGACATGGCGGGCGACTTCGAGCCGTGGCGTGGGCCCTGGTTCAGTGACGTCCGGATCGTGAAGGATCTTTATCCGCCGCGCCTTGAGCTGTCGTTCAAGCTCACGGACGCCGCGGGCAACATCGTGAAGCAGGGGAAGCGCGAGCGCCGCGACCTGGCGTTTCTCATGAAGATCACGATGGCGTTCCGCGACGACCCGATGCGGCACGAAAAGGGGCTGGTCGACGATTGGCTGCGCAACGAATTCCCGCGCCTCGCCCGGCGTTGAGACGCCCGTCCGAACTTCGTCGGGGCCGACTGCGACGGCCGTGGGTTTGACAAACCCCGCGGCCGTTTTCTTTTTTCCGCCATTGAGCGCCGCCGCCGTCGAAACTCTCGCCGCCCGTCTGGACAAATGGCTCTGGAGCGTGCGCGTGTTCAAGACCCGGAGCCTCGCCACTGATGCGTGCCGGGCGGGCAGCGTGGCGGTGAACGACCAGCCGGCGAAGCCCGGCCGCGATGTGCGCATCGGCGAGACGGTCACGGTGAAGCAGGGCCTCGCGTTGCGCACCCTGCGCGTCGTCGGCGTGCCGCGCTCGCGGATCGGCCCGAAGCTGGTCGCGACGTTCTGCGCCGATCTCACGCCGCCGGAGGAGCGGGAGAAGGCGCGCGCGAATTCGATCCAGCAGGTGCTCGCGCGCGAGAAGGGCAGCGGGCGGCCGACCAAGCGCGACCGTCGGCTCATCGATTCTCTCTTTGGTTGAGCGTCGCGCCTTTACGGTGCGGCGCCGGAGTGGAATAAGGGAGGCCTGCGGGGCCGGGTTGGTCGTTCCGGCCGCGCAGATGTGCGCATGACGACGTTTCGCTTCACCGCCGCCCTCCTGGCGCTTGCTGCTTCCGCCGCGGCGGCGGAGACCGTGCTGCAGCGCTTCTATGCCTGGCCGCCGGCGGCGGATCATCCGCACGCCAACGGCACCGATTTCTGGGATTGGCGCACGGAGGTCGCGGGCGATGCCCCGGCGCCGCTTGTCGACCTCCGGGGCCGCAACGAACGCGTGGCGGGGCAAAGCGGCTGGGTGACGCGGCGGGGCGACCGGCTTTACCTCGGCGACGGCACGCCGGTGCGTTTCTGGGCGGTGAACACGACCGGCAATGCCCCGCCGGCCGAACTTGCCCGGCTCGCGCGGGAGTTGGCGCAGCGCGGCGTGAACATGGTCCGGATCCACGGCGGCGCCAGCAAGAGCCTGCTCGACTTCAAGGCCGACCGGCTGGACGCGGTGAACCGCAACGTCATCGACCAGATGCACCGCGCCGTGGTGGCGGCCCGCGAGGCGGGGATCTACACGTTCGTCTCGAACAGCTTCTTCATCATCGAACTGAAGGTGAAGGCGTCGTATGGCCTCGAAGGATACACGCAGGCCTGGCTCGAGGCGCACCCGCAGCAGCATGTGCCCTTCGGGCTGGTCTTCCTGAACGACCGGTTGCGCGCCGCGTTCAAAGGGTGGCTGCATGAATTTGCGACCGCGCCGAATCCCTACGATCCGCGGCGGACGCCGCTGGCGCAGGATCGGGCGGTGGCGGTGTTCGAGATCCTGAACGAGGACAACCTGTTCTTCCATACCTTCAAACCGGAGAGCTGGCCGGAGGAACAGCGGCGCCTCGCGGGACGGAAGTTCTTCCGGTGGCTTGCGGAGCATCGCCGGGCGCCCGGCGAGGGAGAGGCGGCGGCGACGGTGCGGCGCGTGGTCGCCGCGTGGAACTCCGCGCTGCCGGGCGACGACCTTGGAAACGGAAGCCTGGCCCTCGCCAACGCCGGGGTGATGTCCACGCCCTCGGCGCGGAACGCGGCCCGGATGGCGGACCAGCTGGCGTTTCTCGCCGACGTGCAGCGTGGGTTCCACGCGGAGATGACGGCGCTGCTGCGCGCGGCGGGGTTCGGCGGGCTGGTTTCGCCCTCCAATTGGCACACCGCGAATCCGCCGTTGCTGCTCGATCTGGAGCACGAGACCTACCGCCAGGGCGATGTGATCGATCGCCATGCCTATTTTGCGCCGGTGATCGCGCAGGAGCGGCAGAAACACCGGATCGGCGTGGGCGACACGTTTCTCGGTTTCTCGATGCTGGCCGGTCCTGCTTCGAGTCCCGCCAACGTGCGGCAGACGGCCGGATTTCCGGGGGCGATGTCGGAGTTTGCTTGGGTGAACTACAACGCCGCGGGCGTGGAGGGGCCGCTGGTGGCGGCCGCCTATTTCGCGCTCACCGACTTCGACGTCCCGGTGTGGTTTGCACTCGGGAAACTCTGGAATGATTCGCTCGCCAAGTGGGCGGTCGGCCGGCCGGGCGTGCTCGGGCAGTTCCCGGGCGCCGCGCTGCTGTTCCGCCGCGGCGATGTGGCCGAGGCTCCGGTCGTGGTGCGTGAGGGGCGCACGCTGGCGAGCATCTACCGGCGCGAACCGGCGCGGAGCGCGGCGCCGCGCGGTTTCGATTCGACGCGCGACGACGCGACGACGGGGCGCGGCACCGCGGGGGGCCCGGGTGCGATCGATCCGCTGGCGCTGATGGTCGGCAAAGTGGAGCAGACGTTCGACACGGACGCCGACGAAATCTCCCCGCGGCTCGCCGCCGGTATCGATCGCGCGCAGGGGCGCGTGGTTTCCGCCACCGGCGAACTCGTCACGGACTGGCACCGCGGCCTGTTCACCGTGGACACGCCGCGGGCGCAGGGGGCCAGCGGCTTCCTGCGTGCGGCCGGCAGCATCGCGCTCGGCGATGTGGTGTTCGCGGCGGAGAATCGCTTCGGCGCTCTCCTGGCGATCGCGCTCGACGATCTGCCGCTGGCGCGCTCCGCGCGGATCCTGCTGCAGGTGGGCGCGATGGACCGGCCGACGGGATTTGTGACGGAGCCGGTGAAGCTTGCGTGGCAGGGTGGCGACTACACCGGCCATCGGATAGTCGCGACCGGCGGGCTGCCGTGGCAGGTGGAGCGGATTCGCGCGCGCGTGACGTTGAAGGCTGCGGCGGGGCGGGTGCGGTCGGCGACGGCGCTCGATGCCAATCTGCGTCCGATCGGGGCCGTGCGCGGGCGCGATTCCGGAGGCGACTACGAACTGCCGCTGCCCGCGGAAGCGATCTACACGTTGGTCGAGTTGGATCCCCGTCGCTGATCGCGTCGGGTGGGGAGGCCATTGCCGCAGGGCAATGACCGCGGGCGGGAAAACTTGCGCTTCCGCTTCCGGCACGAAGCGAGTAGGGCTCATCGTTGTCATGGTCGGACAAGATGATTTCGAAGCAGCCCCGCGCCATCGGAGGCTCGTGTGGTCCGCGGCCCTTCCGGATTGGGGGATCGCTGGCGTGACGCAGGCTGTCTATGCTCTCAAGACACGCGCGCCGGTGAAGGATCCGATCCCCGGCGTCGCCGGCCCGCCGGCGCTCCGTCTCAAACGACGAGGCGCCGGGTCGATGACGGACGCGGACGGGAAGCCGTCCGCTCCGGTCAGTTCCCCTGCGCCGGCACGGCCGGCATCTCGGGGATGAACTCGTCGATCAGCTTGCCGCCGGCGTCGAACACCGGTTTGCGCAGCACGGGCTTCCCGCCGATGTGGCGGGAGAACCAGCTCTGCATCTCCCAGTGCCAGTAGATCGCGTTCTGGGGCGTGAGGATCCAGTGGTTTTCGTTCGGATACACCACAAGGCGTGACGGCACGCCCATCGCCTGGAGCACGCCGTAGAGTTCGAGGCCGTTGCCGTAGGGCACACGGTAGTCGAGCTCGCCGTGCAGGATGAGCATCGGGGTCTTGAAGTTTTTCGCGTAGAACATCGGGTTCTGCCGCTGCATGCCCTCGAGGTTTTCCCACGGCTTGCCGCCCATGACTTCCGGAAAGCCGTGCGGGACGTCGCTCGCGTATTGGGCGTAGGAGCTGTTCACGCCCGCGTGGTTGATGATGCACTTGAAGCGCGTGGTGTGGCCGGCGACCCAGGCCGCCATGTAGCCGCCGTAGCTGGCGCCGGCGGCGGCGAGCCGCTCGGGGTCGAGGTTGGGCATCCTGGCGAGCAGGTGATCCGTGCTCTTCATGATGTCCTCGAACGGCATGTCGCCCCATTGGTTGATGATGCTCTGGGCAAACTTCTCGCCGAAGCCGGTCGAGCCGTGGCGGTTGACCCAGGTGACGACGTAGCCGGGAGCGGCGAGCACGTGGGTGTTCCAGCGGTAGCTGAAGCTGTCGCGGTTCATCGTGTGCGGACCGCCGTGCATCAGCTGCACGAGGGGATACTTCTTCGTCGCGTCGTAGCCGGGCGGATACACGAGCCAGCCGTGGATCTGCTCGCCGCGGGCGCCGGCGAACCAGTAACTCTCGACCTTGCCGAGATCGAGGGTGGCGAGTGCGGCGGCGTTGAAGTTCGTGAGCTGGCGCACGGCGCCGGTCGCGGCATCGAGGGCGAAGAGTTCGTTGGGGCGGCTCGTGGTGTCGTTCAGGAAAACGATGCTGCCGGCGGCGGCGTGGAGCGAGGTGGAGGTGCCCTGGCGGTGGACGGCGGCGAAGCCGGAGCCGTCGGCGTTCAGCTTGAAGACCGGCACGACGCCCTTGTCCTCGGCGGTGGTCCAGAGCGTGCGGCCGTCGGCGGAGAAACCGACCTCGTCGAAGCTGTAGTCGATCGCCTCCGTGAGGCCCGTGTTGCGGCCGGTGGCGAGATCGTGCCGCCAGAGTTTGCTGAACTCGCCGTTGTGGATCGTGGACTCGGTGCGCACGTAGTAGATCGACTTGCCGTCGGGCGAGAACCGCGGCTTGCCGTCGCTGCCGCGGTTGTCGGTGGTGAGGTTGCGGGTGGTGCCGCTGCCGTCGGTGGCGACGAGATAGATGTCGGGGTTGTGGTGGTCGCGATAGGGACGCTTCGTGGTGTTCATCACGACGGCGGCCCATTGGCCGTCGGGGGAAATGTCGTAGCTGTTCTCGCCGGAAGGCGTGAAGAGCTGCCGCGACTGCGGCGTGAGATCGGTGAAGGTCTTCGCGGCGACATCCACCCGCAGCAGCCGGCTGGCGAGGTTGTCGGTGAGCCAGCGGTCGAAGAAGCGATACTGCCGGTCCTCGGTCACCTTGGCGGTCATCTTCGAATCCTTGCGGCGCTTGGCCTCCTTCTTGATCGCGTCGAGGTTCTCCTTCTTCAGCGCCCCGGCGGGTTGCGGGATGATGTTCGTCGTGACGAGGACGGACTTGCCGTCGGGATGCCACTGCGGGAGCGCGAGGGCGTAGGGGAGCTCGAGGATCTTCTCGGCTTCGCCGCCGCCGACCGGGATGACGTAGAGGGCGGCGTTCTCGTCGTCGCCCCGCTTCGAGGTGAAGGCGATCCGCCGGCTGTCGGGGCTCCACGCCGGACTGCCGTCGCTGGCCTCGGCGCGCGTGAGCCGGCGCGGTTCGCCGCCGGCGACGTCGACGAGCCAGAGGTTGGTCGTGCTTTTGTTTTTCTCGATCGACCATTCCTGCACGGGGAAGACCACGAGGCGGCCATCGGGCGAAACCTGAGGGGCGCCGACACGTTTCATGGCCCAGAGATCCTGCGGGGTGATGGGGCGGCGCTCCGCTCCAACGGTGACGAGCACGGACAGCAGGAGCAGCGAGGCTCCCAACCAGCGGTGATGTTTCATGGCCACTGGTCAACCTGACGGCGGGCGCGAGTCAAAGCTTGTGCGGCGGGAGCCCCGCAACGCGTCGGTGAGCTTGCGGCCATCCCGGAGGCTGCTCATCTCTGGACCCCATCTTTGCCTATGCTCGGTCGTTCCGCCTCTCCCTCCTCCCACGTCTGGAAATTTTTCCGCACCGGCGGCTTCGACCAGGTGCTCCTGCAGTCCGCGGATGATCTGCGCTCGCTCGTGCAGCTGGATCAGAAGCTCTGGGTCGCGCTCAGCTGTCCCGTCAAAGGGCTCGAGCTGGACGAGCAGACCCTGAAGCTGATCGACACCGACAACGACGGCCGCATCCGCGTGCCGGAATTGCTCGCCGCGGTGGATTGGGCCTGCGCGCGGCTGAAGGAGCCGGCGATCCTGCTGCGGGGCGAGGACGCACTCGCGCTCGGGGCGATCAACGCGGCGACGCCCGAGGGCAAGGTGCTCCATGCTTCCGCCCGGCAGATTCTCGTCAACCTGGGCAAGCTCGGCGCCGGCCAGGCCGAGGACGCCGCCACGCTGGGCGTGGCCGATGCCGCCGATACGGCGCGGATCTTTGCCGCGACCCCGATCAACGGCGACGGCGTGGTGCCGCCGGAGGCGACGGCGGACGCCGCGACGCAGGCGTTGATCCGCGACATCCTCGCGACGGTGGGCGGCGCGAAGGACCGGGCCGGCACGGAGGGCGTGACCGAGGCGCACGTGGACGGCTTTTTCAAGGAGCTGGCCGCCTACGTGGCGTGGGCGGAGCGGGGCGGGGCGCAGGAAACGGCGGTGCTCGGCGACGCCACGGCGGCGGCGGTGGCGGCGTTGAAGGCCGTGCGCGGCAAGGTCGACGACTACTTCGCGCGGTGCCGGCTGGCGGCGTTCGATGGCCGGGCCACGGCGGCGCTCAATCGTTCCGAAAACGAATATCTCGCGGTCGCGGCGAAGGACATGCGGATCACGGCGGAGGAGGTCGCTTCGTTTCCTTTGTCGCGGATCGAGGCCAACCGGCCGCTGCCGTTGCTCGCCGGCGTGAATCCCGGCTGGGCGACGGCGCTGGCCCAGTTTCACGCGGCGGTCGTGGTGCCGCTGCTGGGAGCGGCGCAGGCCACGCTCACCGAGCAGGAGTGGGCCGCGGTCAACGCGAAGCTCGCGCCCTATGAGGCGTGGCTCGGTGCGAAGGCCGGCGCGGCCGTGGAGAAGCTCGGTCTCGCCCGGGCGCGCGCGCTGCTCGCCGATCCGGCGCAGGGCGTCCTGCGCGAACTGCTCGCGCGCGACAAGGCGCTCGAGCCGGAGTTCAAGTCGATGACCGATGTGCTGAAGCTGGTCCGCTACGTGCGCGACCTCCGGGAGCTCCTGCATAATTTCGTCAACTTCGCCGATTTCTATTCGCCGCACCGCATGGCGGTCTTCCAGGCGGGACAACTCTTCCTCGACAGCCGCTCCACCGAGCTCTGCGTCCGGGTCGACGGTCCCAATCCGCTCGCGGCGATGAGCAAGGCCTACATCGCCTACTGCACGTGCAGCCGCGCCGGGCTGCCCTCGATGAACATCGCGGCGTGCTTTACGCAGGGCGACAGCGATTACCTTTTCGTGGGCCGCCGCGGCGTGTTCTACGATCGGCAGGGCCGCGACTGGGATGCCGTCATCACGAGCATCGTCGATAATCCGGTGAGCATCCGGCAGGCATTCTGGTCCCCCTACAAGAAGTTCATCCGCTTCGTGGAGGAGCAGATCGCCAAGCGCGCGGCCGCGGCGGATGCGGAGGCGACGAGCAAGCTGGCGACCGCGGCCGAGAAGACGGCCACGCTCGACAAGGCGCCGCCCAAGCCCGGCGAGCCGCCCAAGAAACTCGATCTCGCGGTCATCACCGGTATCGGCGTGGCCATCGGTTCGATCGGCACGTTTGCCTCGATGGTCTTCGCCAAGTTCGTCGAAATCCCCGGCTGGAAACTCCCGCTGATTCTCGCCGGACTCATGCTCGCGATCTCGCTGCCGGCGATGGTGATTGCCTGGCTCAAGCTCCGGCAGCGCACGCTCGGCCCGATCCTCGAGGGCAACGGCTGGGCCATCAACGGCCGCGTGAAGATCAACATCCCCTTCGGCACGGCCCTCACGGACATCGCCAAGCTCCCGGCCAACGCGCAGCGCACGCTCGAGGATCCTTACGAGGACAAGGAGGCGGCCGCGCAGCGGCGACGCTTCATCACGGGGCTCGTGGTGCTCGCGCTCATCGGCGTCGCGGTGCTCATCCGCTGGGACCACAATCGGCGCGGCCGTTACTTCTGGCAGCCCGCGCCCACGCCCGCGGCCGCGGTGGCGCCGGCCGTCCCGGTTGCGCCTGCGCCCGCGGAAGCGAAGAAGTAAATCCCGGGCGCGCTGCGCTCAGCGATGCTCGTTCCACTCGGGGGACGAGTATTGCTCGCTCAGCGCCCCCAGCTCCTCGTCGTCGATCTCGGGCCAGCCGGTGGTGCGGGCGCCGGTGCCGAGCATCCGCGCCAGCCCGCCGACGAAATCCGCCTCGAACCGGTCCCAATCCACCGCACCGGCGGCGGGCCGCCAGATCGAGCCTTGGAACAGCAGGCCGTGCTTGTTGCGCTTCTGCGCGGCGCCGGCGATTTTGACGCCGGAGCCTGCCTGCACGACGTCGAACGCTTCGGCGCGCGTGAAGCACACGCCCGCGGGTCCGGGCGCCTCGCCCTCGCAGGCGGCGCCGCCGGGTTCGCACGGTTTCACGCGCGCTGCGATGCCTTGCGACTGGAGCGCTTCGGCGAGTGCCTCGTGCACGGCGCGGTAGCTCTGCGCGGCGCGCAGTTCCTCAAGCGGGTGCCCGCGCGGGATGACGAGGGCATAGGTCCAATCCTCGCGGTGGTCGACGATGCCGCCGCCCGTCGGCCGCCGGCACAGTTCGACCCGCTCCGGTGCGCCGGTGCCGGCCGTGGCGGCGGCGGTCTGCTCGCGCACGAAGGCGAACTTCTGGCTGTAGCCGAAGGTGAAGGCCGGCAGCCGCCAGCCGTAGTGGCGGAAGCGCGGATGGGCGCTTTGCGCGGCGGGGTAGCGCTGCAGGAGCAGGAAATCGGCCGCCATGTTCTCCGCCGCGCCGGCGAGGCGGGTCGGCAGGACGTCGAGCGGAGCGGGCGTCATAGCGCGTGATACCAGTCGCGGACGTGCGGCGGCACGTGGAGCTCCTCGAGTTGCTCCGCAAAGGTCTGCGGGCGGGTCTTCAGTTTGCCGGCGAGCGGTCCGATCTCGAGGGCAAGCGCCGCGGGGCGTTTGCGGGCGACTTCCGGCACATCGGCGCGGGAGACCTGGGCGAGCGGGGCTTGTTTCGCGGTGAGCTTGAAGTGCTCGCGCACGCGTTCGCCCAGCTGGTAACGGGAGAGCACCTCGCGTCCGCCCCAGTGGAAAAGTCCGCGGACGTCGCGGCGTTCGCAGAGCTCGACGATCGCCTCGGCGAGATTTTCCGCGCCGCACGGTTGCCGGAACTCGTCGGTGAAGAGCCGGGGCGTCTTGCCGGCGGCCCAGTCGGCCAGCAGTCGCTCGTGCAGGCTGCGTTGGCGCGTCGGGCTGTTGCCGGTGAGCAGGGGGATGCGGAGCGTGACGGCAAAGTCCGCGGCCGCGGCGTGCACCGCGCGCTCGCTCTCGATTTTCTGCCGGCCGTAAAGGTTGACGGGTTCGGCGAGGTCGTCGGCCGCGTAGGCGCGCGTGGCTGCGCCGGCAAACACCTGTTCCGAGGAGAGGTGAATGCAGCGCGCGCTCACGTGGTGGGCGAGGCGCGCCAGCGTGGCCGGCAGCGCGACGTTCATCGCCTGCGCGAGCGCGGGGTTGGCCTCGCACTGCTCGGGCTGCGAGACGGCGGCGCAGTTGACGATGGCGTCGGGAAACGCCTCGAGCACCGCCGCGGTGACCGCCGCTTCGGCCGTGAGGTCGAGCCGCAGCTGGCGATCGACGCCTTCGATGGGATCGGGATACGTCCCGACGATGCCGGTGACCCGGTGGCCGCGGCGTCGGGCGGCCCGGGCGACGGCGGAGCCGACGAGGCCGGAGGCGCCGGCAAGGAAGAGGTGCATGCGCGGGAGGGGCGCGGTTCAGCTGAAGAGATCGGGCTCCACGTGCCAGCGCACGACCCAGCGGGAACCGCCGGGCTCGAGCGCGAGGGTGGCGCCTTTCTTCATGGCGAAGATCACCGGTTGCGCGGCGCCGCCCACCAAGATCGAGGCGAGGGCGCTGAGGTGCGGCTCATGGCCGACGATTGCGACGGGCCGGAGGAGCGCGGCGATCTGGCGGGCGATCGGCTGCGGGTCGTCGTCGGGCGTGAGGCCGGCGACTTCCTTCAGCGGCACGGGGAGCTCCATTTCGGCGAGCAGATGCTGGGCGGTCTCACGGGCGCGCACGAGCGGGCTGTGCCAGACTTCGACGGGCTTGAAGGCCTGGGCGCGCTTCAGGAAATGGGCGAGGCGGGAAACCTGATGGCGGCCGCGGGCAGTGAGCGGCCGGGCGGCGTCGGGCAGCAGATCGGCCGCCTCCGCGTGGCGGATGAGGTAGACGAGCATCGGCGGACGGTGCGGGTGAAACGATCAGGCGTCGAGCAGCTTGCGGGCAGCGCGCAGGAGCGCGCTCAGCGCGTAGGGTTTTCGCATGCAGGCCTGGTGCTCCGGCGGCAGCCAGCTCACCGGCATGCGGAAATCTTCCTGGCACGTGCAGAGCACGCGCAGGCCGGGATTCGCCTCGCGCAGGCGGCGGGCCTGCTTTTCGCCGTCGCCCGCGAGCGTGCCGATGAACAGTTGCACGCGCCGCTCTTCGCCGCTGTTCGGCCGCTCGGCAAACGAGCGCGCCGCCGTCACCCGGTAGCCGTCCGCCGTGAGCATGCCCGCGACCATCTTGCGCACGACTTCGTCCTCCTCGATGAGCAGGACCGTCTCGTTGCCCCGCAACGAGGGCAGGGGTGCGACCGTGGGGGCCGGTTCCTCGGCCGGATCGTTTACCGCCGGCAGCAGGATTTCGAAGGTGGAGCCGACGAGCAGCGCGCTGCGCACGGAGATGTAGCCGCCGCTCTGCTGCACGACGCCGTAGACGAGGGCGAGGCCGAGGCCCGTGCCCTTGCCCTCGGGCTTGGTGGTGAAGAACGGCTCGAAGAGATGCTGCTGCGTCTGCGAATCCATGCCCGTGCCGTTGTCCGCCACCGAGATGGCGACGTAACGGCCCGGGGGCGTGTCCGACGCGCGGCGGTTCTGGCCGGGGCGGATCTCGAGATTGGCGGTGCTGACGAGGATGCGGCCGTGATCGCGGAGGGCATCGCGGGCGTTCAGCACGAGATTGAGCACGACCTGCTGGAACTGGGCGGGATCGGTGCGGACGTTGGCGAGGTTTTCCGCGAGTTCGAGTTCGACGGCGCCGGCGGTGCCGACGAGGCGGCGCAGGATCTCCACATTCTCGCGCACGAGCGCGTTGAGATTGATGACGCGCGAGTTGAGGGGCTGGCGGCGGCTGAAGGCGAGCAGCTGCTGGGTGAGCGCGGCGGCCTTGCGGCCGGCGTTGTGGATTTCGGAGACCTCGCGCAGCGCCTGCGGGTTGGCCGCCACGTGCGCCGCGAGCATCTCGCAGTAGCCGTTGATGACGGAGAGCAGGTTGTTGAAGTCATGCGCGACGCCGCCTGCGAGCCGGCCGACGGCGTCGAGCCGCTGCGCGTGCATCAGCGCTTCGTGCAGCCGCCGCCGCTCGGTCTGGTCGCGGTAGGTGGCGACGAGGTGCGTGAGTTTGCCGTGGGAGCTGAACAGCGGGGCGAAGCTCCAGGCCACGCTGAGGCTGCGGCCGTCGCGATGCAGGAGGAAACCTTCGCCGGTGAAGGGCTGGCCGGGGCGGGCGCGCCGCATCCAATCGGAGAGGCGGGCCATGTCCGCCGGGTCGGCGTGGAGCCGGCGGTGATCGGTGCCGGCGAGCGCGGTGGCCGGGTGGCCGGCGAGGGCCGAAAAGCAGTCGTTGGCGAAGGCGATCCGCAGGGCGCCCGTGCGGCTGCGGGTGAGGATCAGGACGCCATCGCTTTGGACGCGCAGCGCGGCGGCGAGCAACGCCGGCGGAGCGGGCGTCGGCTTGCGGGCTCGACGCGGGGTTTTGCGGGATCGAGGCACTTCAGCAGGGAAATCCGGACTCGTTGTGGCTAACGAGCAAAAACGCGGCCGCAGGTGCAGCTCCCGCTACGGGGCGAGGCGTTCCACGCTCCAGCCGTCCTTGGTGCGCCGATACCGCAGCCGGTCGTGCAGCCGGCTGCGCCGGCCCTGCCAATATTCGACCGTCTCCGGTGCGATCCGCCAGCCGCCCCATTGCGGCGGGAGCGGCACCTCCTGGCCGGCATACTTCGCTTCCATCGCCTTCATGCTCTCTTCGAGCAGGCTGCGGCCGGGGATGATCGTGCTCTGTTGCGAGACCCACGCGCCGAGCTGGCTCGCGCGCGGCCGCGAGTGGAAATACGTCGCGCTCTCCTCGCGCGAGATCTTCGACACGGTGCCCTCGATGATGATCTGGCGCTCGAGCGGCAGCCACGAAAAGACGGCGGAGACGTGCGGATTCACCTCGAGCTCGAGGCCCTTGCGGCTCGCGTAGTTCGAGAAAAACAGGAAGCCGCGCGCGTCGACGCCTTTCAGCAGCACGACGCGGGCCGAGGGCCGGCCATCCTTCGTCGCCGTGGCGAGCGTCATGGCATTGGGCTCGGGCAGCTTGGCCGCCTCCGCCTCCTGGAACCATTTGTCGAACTGGCGGAAGGGATCCTTGGCGAGATCCTTCTCGGTCAGGCCGGCAAGCGAGTAATCACGTCTGAGATCGGCGAGGGTCACGAGCGCAAGTCTGCCGCGCGCGCAACGGAGTGTCAAAAATCATCTCGTCAGCGCCGCGATCCAAGCCACGGCCGACGGAAATTCGCGCGCGAGTTGGTCGCGGGCGCCGAGTTCGAAGCCGCGGTCGTCCCACGGCGGCGTGACGACGCAGCTCACGAGGGCGAAGCCCTGGGTCGCGTCCGCGGCCAGGTGTGCGCCCTGCCAGGTGCCGCGCGGCACGACGAGCTGCACGGCGTCGCCGTGCGTCGGCGCGGGACCGAGGCGGGTGACAGCCGCGCGGCCGGCGGCGAGTTGCACGTGCTCCACCGCATCGCCGGCGTGGAAGCACCAGACCTCGTCCTGGGCCATCCGATGCAGGGCGGAGAAGCCGTGGCGCGTCACGAGAAACAGGATCGCGGAGCCGTTGTCGCCGCGCCAGGTCTGGCGGAACCAACCGCCTTCGTGCGGCAGCGGTTCCAGCCGCAGGGTGTGGATGAGGCGGAGGGCGGCGTCGGTCATCGCTTCTGCTGAACCGCGGGGCGGGGCGCGGCGCAAGCGGCAAAGGGCCGGCTTGAAAAGCGTGCGGGCGTCGCCGACGGTGGCCCTCTGTTTTCCGCATGAGCCTGACCGCGACCGATGATGCCATCGAACTCGAAGCCGAGCGGCTCCTGCGCGCGCTGCTGCACGTGGACTGCGATCCACGCGGCCGGCGCTGGAATCTCGACACGTGCCGCGAGATCGCGCCGCTGACGCTCGAGATCAACCGGCTGAAGCGGGAGCGCCGGGCGGTGATTCTGGCGCACTCGTATGTGGAGCCGGAGATCGTCTACGGCGTGGCGGATTTTCGCGGCGATTCGTATTTCCTCAGCCTCAAGGCGCGCGAGGCGCAGGCGCCGGTGATCCTGTTTGCCGGCGTCGTCTTCATGGCGGAGACGGCGAAGATCCTCTCGCCGGGGGCGCAGGTGGTGGTGCCGGACCGGAATTCAGGTTGTTCCCTGGCGGATTCGCTGACGGGGGCGCAGCTGCGGCAGTTGAAGCAGCTGCATCCGGACGCGACGGTCGTGTGCTACATCAACAGCACGGCCGAGGTGAAGGCGGAGTCGGACGTGTGCGTGACGTCGGGCAACGTCTACCACATCGTCGCGAATCTCCCCGCGAAACGCATCCTCTTCGTGCCCGACCGGCTGATGGGGCAGAATGTCCGCGACGAGCTGAAGCGCCGCGGGGTCGAAAAGGAGATCATCACCTCCGACGGCACCTGCATGGTGCACGACCAGTTCGGGCCCGGGGAAATCGCGGCGGCGCGGGCGCAGTTCCCGGGGCTCAGGGTCGTCGCGCACCCGGAGTGCGAGCCGGAGGTGGCGGCGCTGGCGGATTTCGTGGGCAGCACCGGCGCGATGATGAAATACGTGAAGACGACGCACGCGCCGTATTTCCTGATCCTGACGGAGTGCGGGCTCGTGAGCCGGCTGCAGTCGGAGTCGCCGGAAAAGGCGTTCATCGGCGGCTGCCGGATGTGCCCCTACATGAAGATGAATTCGCTCGAGAAGATCCGCGATGCGCTCGCCGCGCCGCGGCCCGACCAGATCGTGACGCTCGACGAGGCCGTGCGGCGGAAGGCGGCCCGCTGCATCGAGCGGATGTTCGAACTCTCGCCGACCGACTGACCCATGACGCTGCCGCCCCGGATCGACCACCTGATCGATCTCGCGCTCGAGGAGGATGCCGGTCTCGGCGATCTCACGAGCCGCGCGATCTTCCCTGCGCGGCACCGCTCGCGCGGCTTCATCGACGCCAAGGAGGAACTCGTGGTGTGCGGGGGCGCCGTGGCGGAGCGGGTGTTTGCCCGCGTGGATCCGGCGCTCGTGGTCCGGCGTCTCGTGGAGGATGGCCGCCGGGTGCAGCCGGGGGCGCGGGTGCTGCGGGTGGAGGGGCCGACGGCTTCGCTGCTCACCGCCGAACGCACGGCGCTGAATTTCATGCAGCGGCTCTCCGGCATCGCCACCGTGGCGCGGCGCTTCGCCGATGCGGTCGAGGGCACGGGTGTCCGGATCGTGGATACGCGGAAGACCACGCCCGGCTGGCGGGCGCTCGAGAAATACGCGGTGCGCTGCGGCGGCTGTTTCAACCACCGCTCGTCGCTGGGCGAGCACGTGCTCATCAAGGACAACCACATCGCGGCCGCCGGGTCGTTGACGCGCGCGGTGGAGCTCTGCCGGGCGGCGGCGCCGCATCTCGCGCGGATCGAGGTCGAGGCGAAGACGCCGGCGGAGGTGAAGGAAGCGCTGCGGGCGGAGGCGGACGTGATCCTGCTCGACAACATGACGCCCGAGCAGGTGCGGCGCGCGGTGCAGGTCATCGCGGGGGCGGCGCGCGTGGAGGTGTCGGGCGGCGTGCGTTTCGCGACGCTGCGGGACTATGCGCAGCCGGGGGTCGACGTGATCAGCATCGGGGCGCTCACGCACTCGGCGCCGGCGGTGGACCTGAGCCTTACGGTCTTGCCAGTCCGGCGAAAGTAAGGCGCTTGTGGGGCCCGCCCGCGGGCGGTTTCGCATGCAGATATTCCGCACGGATTGCCTCGTGATCGGCGCCGGCCTCGCCGGCTCGGCCTACGCGCTCCACGCCGCGCGGCTCGGCCTCTCGGTCGAGCTGCTGAGCCTGGGCGATCCGCTGGCGGCGAACAGCGCGTGGGCGCAGGGCGGCATCATTTACGACACGGCGCCGGATCCGGCGGGCCTGGCGCGCGACATCGCGGAGGCCAGCGACCACACGGCCAATCCGCGGGCGATCGAGCATCTCGTGCGGGAAGGGCCGGCGGCCGTGCGGGAGCTGCTGCTCGACGAGCTGGAGGTCGGCTTCGATCGCGCGGCGGGCGGGGAGCTGGATCTGACGCGCGAGGGCGGGCACGGCGAGCGGCGGATCATCCATGCGAAGGATTCGACGGGTCTGGCGATCCTCGCCGCGGTCGCGCGCCGCGTGGAGGACGCGCGGGGGATCACGCGCCGCGCGGGTTGGGTCGCGATCGATCTGCTGACGCTCTCGCACAATGCGGAGGATCTGGCCGACCGCTATGAACCGTTGACGTGCTTCGGGGCCTACGTGCTCGACACGACAACGGGCGAGACGGTGGCGATCGTGGCCAAGAAGACGATTCTGGCGACCGGCGGCCTCGGGCAGATTTTCCTGCACACCACGAACCAGCCCGGGAGTGTCGGCCATGGTCTCGCAATGGC
>JACCDL010241648.1_pt1 | contig 35160 bp, 33 predicted proteins | sample 7441931 | NCBI WGS metagenome assembly JACCDL01 (sample SAMN15323437, study PRJNA562643) | freshwater metagenome | isolation source: river surface water | place: USA:Blue River Watershed | collected 2017-08-16 | reverse complement strand
GCCCTACGCCCCAGCCCGGTTGCGCATCCAATCCGCCGTCTGCATGAACGATGCCCTCAGGCGTGCCCGCATCTGCGGCTCGATGCCGAGGTCGCCCATGGCCTGGTCCATGCACGCCACCCACTGGTCACGCTCGAGGACGCCGATGGAAAACGGCATGTGCCGCATGCGCAGGCGCGGGTGGCCGTATTGCTCGGTGTACAAGGGGGGGCCGCCCAGCCAGCCCGAAAGGAACATGAACAGCTTGTCGCGCGCCCCCGACAGGTCGCTGCCATGCGCGGCGCGCAGGGCCGCATAGTCGGGCTCCAGGTCCATGAGGTCATAGAACCGGTCTACCAGGGCGCGTACCACCGGCTCGCCGCCGATCAGGTCGTACGGGTTGGGCAGCGGGGGCTTGTCGTCGGCATCCATCCCCCGGATTGTCGGTCAAGCGGACTCGGTCGCGGCCTTTGCCGTCGTGTGACGCCGCCCCATCGGCCCGGCCTCGGGGGGGCGCACGCTGCCCTGGATCTGGATGGCCGCTGTCAGCAGTTCATTGAACAGGGCCTGCAGCTGACCGGCCTGCCGGTTCATCAGCTGACTCAGTTCGGCATGGGTCTGCCACGCCAGCGACAGGGCGCGCTGAGTGTATTCAGCGGTGCCGCGGGCCAGGGCCACGGCATCGGGCATGCCGCCGTGCGCGGCATCCGTACCCGAGGCCAGCATCCCCTGGGCGACCTGGGTGTGCAGCTCGAAGAAGCGCGTGGCCACCTCCACGCCCTTGAGCCCGATGTCCTGGGTGCTTTCGATGACGGCCCGGTGGGCCGCGAGAAGGTTGCTGATGGGAGTTCGCATGGTCTGCCTTGATCTGGGTTGGAGAGAGGGGAATGGGCAAGCGGGCAAGGCGTGTGCCCGCGGCACCCGTCGCGGCATGCCTCACAATCGACGGCAGAGCGCTCCTGCCCTGACCCCACCCCATGCGCATCCTTGGCATCGACCCCGGCTTGCAGACCACCGGCTTCGGCGTGATCGACGTCGACGGCCCGGCGCTGCGCTATGTGGCCAGCGGCACGATCCGCACCAGCCACCTGCCGCGCGGCGACCTGCCGGCACGGCTCAAGGCCCTGTTCGAAGGTATCTGTGAAGTGCGTGAACGCTACCAGCCGCAGGCAGCCGCCGTGGAGATCGTGTTCGTCAACGTGAACCCGCAGTCGACGCTGCTGCTGGGCCAGGCCCGCGGTGCCTGTATCACGGCGCTGGTCGCCTGCGACCTGCCCGTGGCCGAGTACACCGCGCTGCAGATGAAGCGGGCCATCGCCGGCCATGGCCGGGCCGGCAAGCCCGAGGTACAGGCCATGGTGCAGCGCCTGCTGAAGCTACCCGGCCTGCCCGGGCCCGATGCAGCAGACGCGCTGGGCCTGGCCATCACCCATGGCCATGCCGGTGAAGCCGTGGCGCGCCTGGCACAGGCCAGCGCACGCACCCGGCGTACCACGGGCGCCTACAAGGCTGGCCGGGCCGTCTGAAGCACCGGGGAGGTGCCGCTCAGGCGAGCCGCTCGAGGATCAGGACGGCGAAGAATCCGAACGCGGCCAGCAGCGTCCATTTGAGGATGACCAGGCCCCACTGGCGGTAGCGCGCCTGGCCCGTCCCGGCATAGAAGGCAAAGCACACGCCGGCCGCCAGCAGAAGCAGCAGGAGGACCCAGCGAAAGAGCAGCATGGTCCCTCGCGCCTCACCAGGCCCGCGCCACCTGCGCGAAGCCGGCCGGGGCCTGCTTCTCGTCCTCGAAGCTCACGACCTCATAGGCGTCGGGCTGGGAGAGCAGCTCACGCAGGAGCTTGTTGTTCAGGGCGTGGCCCGAACGGAAGGCCTCGTAGGCGGCCAGCAGCGGGCGGCCCACCAGGTACAGATCGCCCATGGCGTCCAGGATCTTGTGCTTGACCAGCTCGTCGTCGTAGCGCAAGCCGTCGGAGTTGAGCACGCGGTAGTCGTCCATCACCACTGCGTTGTCCATGCCGGCGCCCAGGCCCAGGCCGTTGGCGCGCAGCATCTCGACATCCTTGGTGAAGCCGAAGGTGCGGGCACGGGCGATGTCGCGGCTGTAGGAGTCGCGGCTGAGGTCGAACTCGTAACGCTGGCCGGTGGAGTCGACCACCCGGTGCGCGAAGTCGATCTCGAAACTGAGCTTGTAGCCGTGATAGGGCACGAGGCGCGCCCACTTGAGGTGCTCGCCCTCGCCTTCGCGCACTTCGACGGGCTGCAGCACGCGGATGAAGCGGCGCGGGGCGCGCTGCAACTCGATGCCGGCGCTTTGCAGCAGGAAGACGAAAGACGAGGAGGACCCATCGAGGATAGGGACCTCCTCGGCGGTGATGTCCACGTACAGGTTGTCCAGCCCCAGGCCGGCGCAGGCGGACATGAGGTGTTCGACGGTGAAGACCTTGGCCCCGCCCTTGGAGATGGTGGAGGCCATGCGGGTGTCGGTGACGGCTTCGGCCGACACCGGGATGTCCACGGGCTGGGCCAGGTCCACCCGGCGAAAGACGATGCCGGTGTCCGGTGGCGCGGGCCGCAGCGTGAGTTCGACCCGCTGGCCGCTATGCAGGCCGACGCCGACGGCGCGCGTGAGGGTCTTGAGGGTGCGTTGCGGCAGCATCCTGTGATTGTACTTTTGGCTGATCTCGGACGAGGCCATGAACGGCCGACCCGCACACCTGCCCAGGCTATTTGGCCGTCGCAAAGGCCTTCGTGAGGAAGGCCTGGGTGCGCTCGAAGGAGTCGCGGGTGACGGCCTCGTCGTAGGTGTAGACCACCGGCCCACCCCGCCCGGGCTTGGTGAAGCCATTCAAGCTCTTGCAGTCCCAGCAATGGGTCGCACCCGGGTAGGTGTGGAACTCCAAGGGCCGACCGGAGGACTTGAGCGACCCCGCCAGGGCCTCGCACTCCGAGGCTGGCGTCTCGGTATCGGCCGCTGCCAGGAGCAGCAGGTGGGGCTTTTCGACATCATGCTGCACCACATCGATCAGCGCGCGATCCGGCGACAGCGTCTGGATGCGGCAGGCCGGATAGAACGAGACGTAGGCGTCGAAGCCACGGGACGCACCGATCGCCTCGCGCATGCGCTTGCTGTTATTGAGGAAGGCGATCAGCGCGCCTTGGGAGAACCCCACCAGGCCCACCTTGTCGGGGTGTACGTAAGGCAGCTTTCGCAAGTGCTCGGCGGCCTGGAAGAAGTCCTTGGCGGTGCGCCCGAGCGTCACGCCCCCTTGCGGGCCCTGGCACACCTGGATGGCGCCGCGCGGTCCCATGAAGTCCACCAGCAGCACGACGTAGCCCGCCTTTTGGAAGTCGTGGGCCCATTGCAGCATCGACCAGTTGGCCGCCTGCGGGTTGACGCGCGAGAACACCAGGCCGCCGCATTGGTGCCCCAGCATCACGGCGGGAAACGGCCCGGCCCCATCCGGCTTGAGCAGCGTCATGCGGGGGTAGGTGGCCTGCTCCAGGGGCGTCGCCTCGGCGGGAAAGCTCAGGTCAGGCGCCGAGCGGCTGGCCAGCATGATGTCGCGAGGCTGCATCTGGGCATGAGCCCCCGTAGCGGCCAGCGCCCAGACGAGGCCGACGGCCCACGCAATGCTTCGCAGGATACGCATCCAGACTCCTCTCCGACAGGTCAACGCAGGCGGGGGTCGGTTGCACGAGGCGCCGACCCCGGCGCGTCTCAGTCCGCCTGGCGGCGCAGGAAGGCGGGGATCTCGTAATCCTCCATGCCACCCGACGACAGCGCGTCCACCTTGGCCGCCGCCTGCGTGCGGTTGGTGCGCCACACGCTGGGAACGTTCAGGTCGGCGGACGTGCCGATGGCGGGCGAGGCGACCGGCGGCAGGCCGGCCACGTTGCCGCCGCCAGCGGCCATCACGCTGCCCAGGGTGGGAATGCCCGAGGGCGCGCTCGAGACATTGAGCGGCACGTTGTCCGTGCCGGTACGCACCACCACCTCCAGCACCGGGGTGGAGCGGCGCTGGCCCTGACGGGACAGGCCGGTGGCCACCACGGTGACGCGGACCTGGTCGCCCAGGCTGTCGTCATAGGCGGTGCCGTAGATCACGTGGGCGTCGGGCGAGGCGTAGGCGCGGATGGTGTTCATCGCCATCTTCGACTCGGACAGCTTGAGGCTGCCCTTGGCCGCGGTGATCAGCACCAGCACCCCGCGGGCGCCGGACAGGTCGATGCCCTCCAGCAGCGGGCAGGCCACGGCCTGCTCGGCGGCGATGCGGGCGCGGTCCGGACCTTCGGCCAGGGCCGTCCCCATCATGGCCTTGCCCGGCTCGCCCATGACGGTGCGCACGTCTTCGAAGTCCACGTTGACGTGGCCGGGAACGTTGATGATCTCGGCGATGCCGCCCACCGCGTTCTTCAGGACGTCGTTGGCGTGGGCGAAGGCTTCGTCCTGGGTGATGTCATCGCCCAGGACCTCCTGCAGCTTCTCGTTCAGGACCACGATCAGCGAGTCGACATTGGCCTCGAGTTCGGCCAGGCCGGCATCCGCGTTGGTCATGCGGCGCCCGCCTTCCCAGTCGAAGGGCTTGGTGACCACGCCCACGGTGAGGATGCCCATCTCCTTGGCCACGCGCGCGATCACCGGTGCGGCGCCCGTTCCGGTGCCGCCGCCCATGCCGGCGGTGATGAACAGCATGTGCGCGCCCTGGATCGCGGCGCGGATGTCATCGACGGCCAACTCGGCCGCCTCACGGCCCTTGTCCGGCTTGCTGCCGGCGCCCAGGCCGCTGTGACCGAGCTGGATCGTCTTGTGGGCTGCCGTGCGCTGCAGCGCCTGGGCATCGGTGTTCGCGCAAATGAACTCGACGCCCTGGACGGCGCGCTCGATCATGTGCTCGACGGCGTTACCGCCACCGCCGCCCACGCCGATCACCTTGATCTGGGTCCCCAGGTTGAATTCCTCGACTTCGATCATTTCGATGGTCATGTCTAACTCCTTGATTCAAAAACTGCAGTTGCCTGTTGTCTGATTGATTTGTCTTTTTGGGTAAGGGCCTTATCCGCTGGCCGGGGGCGCGGTCGAACAACTTCGACCGCGGCGATGCGCCGGCGGACTGCCCCGTGCGAGCCAGAGCTTCAGAAGACGCATCAGAAATTCCTCACGATCAGGTCCTTGAAGCGGCCGAAGGCCGTCTTCATCGAGCCGTTCTTCTGGGCCACCTTCTGTCCGCGCACGCGGGCCAGGCGGGCCTCCTCGAGCAGGCCCATGACCGTGGCGCAGCGGGGCTGGGCCACCATGTCGGAGAGCGCGCCCACGTACTGGGGCAGGCCCCGGCGCACGGGCTTGAGGAAGATGTCCTCGCCCAGTTCGACCATGCCGGGCATGACCGCGGTGCCGCCGGTGATGACGATGCCGGAGCTGAGGACCTCCTCGTAGCCGGATTCGCGAATGACCTGCTGCACCAGCTGGTAGATCTCGTCCACGCGCGGCTCGATCACGCCGGCCAGGGCCTGGCGCGAGATGGTGCGCGGGCCACGATCCCCCAGGCCCGGCGTTTCCACCTGGTCCTGCGGGTCGGCCAGCAGCTGCTTGGCGTAGCCGCTCTCGACCTTGATGTCCTCGGCGTCCTTGGTCGGCGTGCGCAGGGCCATCGCGATATCGCTGGTGATCAGGTCGCCGGCGATCGGGATCACCGCGGTGTGGCGGATCGCGCCGCCGGTGAAGATCGCGACATCCGTGGTGCCGGCACCGATGTCCACCAGGGCCACGCCCAGCTCGCGCTCGTCGGCGGTGAGGACTGCCTGGCTGGACGCCAGCGGATTGAGCAGCAGCTGCTCCACCTCCAGGCCGCAGCGGCGCACGCACTTGATGATGTTCTCCGCCGCGCTCTGTGCCCCGGTGACGATGTGCACCTTGGCCTCCAGGCGGATGCCGCTCATGCCGATCGGCTCCTTGACGTCCTCGTTGTCGATCATGAACTCCTGGGGCTCGACCAGCAGCAGGCGCTGGTCGGTGGAGATGTTGATCGCGCGGGCGGTGTCCACCACGCGGGCCACGTCGGCGGCCGTGACTTCCTTGTCCTTGATCGCCACCATGCCGCTGGAGTTCATGCCGCGGATGTGGCTGCCGGTGATGCCGGTGTAGACCCGGGTGATCTTGCAGTCCGCCATCAGCTCGGCCTCTTTCAGCGCCTGCTGGATGCTTTGCACCGTGGCGTCGATGTTCACCACCGCGCCGCGCTTGAGGCCGTTGGAGGGCGCCACGCCCAGGCCGGCGAGCTTGAGTTCGCCCCCCGGCAGGACTTCGGCCACCACCGCCATGACCTTGGCGGTGCCGATGTCCAGTCCGATGACGAGGTCCTTGTATTCCTTTGCCATTGCAATCCTCTCTATTTTTTCTGTACGTCGTTGCCCAGCGTGCTCACGCCGCGCAGGCGGATGGCATAGCCGTCGGCGTGGCGCAGGTCGGCGGAGACCAGGGCCTCGGGGCGGCGCCCATAACGGGACGTGGCCTGCGTGAGCGTCTGCACGAAGCGCTGCGCGCGGGCGGTGATTTCCTCGGGGGTGCCCCGGCCCATGTCGACCGTGGCTCCACCATCGAGCAGGGCCTGCCAGCTGCCCCGGCCGGTGAGCGTGAGCTGCTCGATGTCCAGTTCGAGCGTGCGAAACATCGGCGCCAGCGCGCGGTAGGCCGCCAGGACCTGCGCCGACTGCTCGCGGGGACCGGACAGGCGCGGCAGGTCGTCGCGGTCCAGGTCGCCGGTATTGGCCTCGAAGACCTCGCCAAAGCTGTTCACCAGCAGGGTCTCGCCCTCGGCCCCCCAGAAGGCCACCGGCCGGTGTTCCTGCAGGATCACCTTCAGGCGGTCCGGGAATTCACGCCGCACCACCGCGTCACGCACCCAGGGCACTTCGCGGAAGGCCTGGCGCGCAGACCCCAGGTCCACGGTGAAGAAGGTGCCTTGCACGCGCGGCGCCACGTTGGCGCGCAGCGTTGCGGCGCTGTTGTGGGCGACATCGCCCTGCACGGTGATGCCGCTCAGCGCGAACACCGGGTGGCGCACGCCCCACCAGCCCAGCGCCGACAGCGCGATGACGCCAAACACCCCCAGCATGACCAGGGTGGCGGCGTTCATGACGCGCACGTCGATCGGCAAGGGGTTGGCGCGTGTCATGGGCGGTTCACGCTCCCGGGGTTGTCCAGCGCCGCACTGGCAAGCAGCTGCAGGCACAGGTCTTCGTAGGAGATGCCGGCGGCGCGCGCCGACATGGGCACCAGGGAGTGGCCCGTCATGCCCGGCGACGTGTTGATCTCCAGCAGCCAGGGCTTGCGCGTGGCGGCGTCGATCATCACGTCGATGCGGCCCCAGCCCCGGCAACCCAGCACCCGGTAGGCCTTCAGGACCAGGGCCTGGATGGCAGCCTCCTCGCCGGCGGGCAGTCCGCAGGGCACGAGGTACTGGGTGTCGTCGTTGAAGTACTTGTTCTGGTAGTCGTAGTTGCCCTGGGGGGCGACGATGCGGATCACGGGCAGCGCGCGGGCGCTGTCGCCCGTCCCGAGCACCGGGCAGGTGACTTCATCGCCGGCGATGAACTGCTCGCACAGCACGTCGCTGTCCAGGGTGGCGGCCGCCTCGAAGGCGCGCGGCATGTCGGCGGCATCGGTCACCTTGCTCAGGCCGATCGAGGACCCTTCGCGCGCGGGCTTGACGATCAGCGGCAGGCCCAGCGTCTTGGGGACATCGGCGATCTGCTGCGGCGTTGTGCCCCCCTTGCGAAGCAGCACATAGCGCGGCGTGGAGATGCCTTCGGCCAGCCAGACCCGCTTGGTCATGACCTTGTCGATGGCCAGGGCCGAGGGCATGACGCCCGAGCCGGTATAGGGAATGCCCAGGAGCTCCAGCGCCCCCTGCACGGTGCCATCCTCGCCGAAGCGGCCGTGCAGCGCGATGAAGACTCGCTGGAAACCTTCCTTGCGCAGGTCCGAAAGATCGCGCTCGGCGGGGTCGAAGGCGTGGGCGTCCACGCCCCGCCCCCGGAGGGCCTTGAGCACGCCGCTGCCAGACATCAGGGACACCTCGCGCTCGGCAGAACGTCCGCCCATGAGAACAGCCACCTTGCCGAAATCCATGGCGGTCGTCATGCCGCACCTCCCAGGTCCACCAGCTTGGCGGGCACGCCCCCGATGGAGCCGGCGCCCATGCACATCACCACGTCGCCATCACGCGCCATGTCCATCACGGCACGCGGCATCTCGGCGATGTCCTCGATGAAGATCGGTTCGGCCTTGCCCGCCACGCGCACCGCGCGCGCCAGGGCCCGGCCGTCAGCGGCGACGATGGGCGCCTCGCCGGCCGCATACACCTCGGCCAGCAGCACCGCGTCGGCCAGGCCCATCACCCGCACGAAGTCCTCGAAGCAGTCACGGGTGCGGGTGTAGCGGTGCGGCTGGAAGGCCAGTACCAGGCGACGCCCGGGGAAGGCGCCGCGCGCGGCGGCCAGCGTGGCGGCGATCTCCACCGGGTGGTGGCCGTAGTCCTCGATCAACCGGAAGGTGCCGCCGCCGTTGGCCGCGCGCACCGGCAGGTCGCCATAACTCTGGAAGCGGCGGCCTACGCCGCGGAATTCGGCGAGCGCCTTCTGCACCGCGGCGTCGGGAATGTTCAATTCGGCGGCCACGGCAATCGCGGAGAGCGCATTCAGCACGTTGTGGTGACCCGCCAGGTTCAGGGTCACCTCCAGATCCGGCAGGACCACGCCGTTACGCCGCTGAGCGGTGAATCGCATCTGCGGACCGTCGGCACGGATATTCACGGCACGCACCTGGGCGGCCGCGTCCACGCCGTAGGTGGTGATCGGGCACTGGACGTCGGCCATGATCTCGCGCACCGCCGGGTCGTCCAGGCACAGGATGGCGTTGCCGTAGAACGGCATGCGGTGCAGGAAATCGACGAAGGCGGACTTGAGCTTGCCGAAGTCGTGCCCGTAGGTCTCCATGTGGTCGGCGTCGATGTTCGTCACCACCGACATCACCGGCATCAGGTTCAGGAAGGAGGCATCGGACTCGTCGGCCTCGACCACGATGTAGTCGCCCGAACCGAGTTTCGCGTTGGCGCCCGCGCTGTTGAGGCGGCCGCCGATCACGAAGGTCGGGTCCAGCCCGCCCTCGGCCAGGACGCTGGCCACCAGGCTGGTGGTGGTGGTCTTGCCGTGGGTGCCGGCGATGGCGATGCCCTGTTTCAGGCGCATCAGCTCGGCCAGCATCATGGCGCGCGGCACCACCGGAATGAGGCGCTTGCGCGCGGCCAGCACCTCGGGGTTGTCGGCCTGGACGGCGGTGGACGTCACCACCGCATCGGCGCCGGCGATGTTCGCCTCGGTGTGGCCGATGCTGGTGCGGATCCCCAGACCCTGCAGGCGTCGCAGCGTGGCGCTGTCGGCCAGGTCGGAGCCCGAGATCTCGTAGCCCAGGTTGCGCAGTACCTCGGCGATGCCAGACATGCCGGAGCCGCCCACGCCGACGAAATGAATGTGCTTGATGGCGTGTTTCATGCGAGCCCCTTCATTTCGGCGGCCCGTCGAGAACTCGACGAAGTGAATTGCTTGATCGCTTGGTGTTTCATGAAGCCAGGGCCTCGCAGGCCGCGACGACTTGCGCCGTCGCTTCGGTTTTTTCCAGGGACTTGGCAGCCTGGGCGCGCACGATCAGTTGCGCGCGGTCCAGGCCTTGCAGCAGCGAGGCCAGGCCCTGGGGCGTGAGTTCGCGCTGGGGCAGCAGCCAGCCGCCGCCGGCATCGACGACGAAGCGGGCGTTGGTGGTCTGATGATCGTCCACGGCGTGCGGGAAGGGCACATAGACCGCCGCCACGCCCACGGCAGCCAGTTCGGTCACGGTGCTCGCACCGGCCCGGCAGATCACGAGGTCGGCCTCGGCGAAGGCCTGCGCGGTGTCGTCGATGAAGGGCGTGAGTTCGGCCTGCACGCCGGCGGCCTGGTAGTTGGCGCGCAAGGCGTCGATCTGGCGCGCGCCGCTCTGGTGCGTGACCACCGGCCGGTCGGTGGCCGGGATCAGGGCCAGCGCCTGGGGCACGATCTCGTTGAGAGCCTGCGCACCCAGGCTGCCGCCCACCACCAGCAGACGCAGCGGCCCGCTGCGGCCCGCCAGGCGCTGCGCCGGCGGCAGTTGGCGCAGGAATCCCTCGCGGAGCGGATTGCCGACCCAGGCCGCCCGGGCCAGCACGTTCGGGAACGCAGTGAACACGCGATCGGCCACGGCGGCCAGGACGCGATTGGCCATGCCCGCGCGCGAGTTCTGCTCGTGCAGCACCAGGGGTTTGCCAAGCAGCACGCTCATCATCCCGGCGGGAAAACTGATGTAGCCGCCCAGGCCGATCACCACGTCGGGCTTCACCCGGCGCACCACCTGCAGGCTTTGCCAGAAGGCCTTGAGCAGGCGCAGGGGCAAGAGGGCCAGCGTCACCGGGCCCTTGCCCCGCACGCCGGAGAAGTTCACCGTCTCGAAGGCGAAGCCGCACGGCGGCACGAGGCGGCTTTCCATGCTGTCGGGGGCGCCCACCCAGTGCACCGTCCAGGCGCGCTCGCGCAGGGCCTCGGCCACGGCCAGGCCCGGGAAGATATGGCCGCCGGTGCCACCGGCCATCACGAGGGCGCGGCGGGTCACAGCCGCCCTCCCCGCTGCACGAAGCGGCTTTCGTAGTCGATGCGCAGCACCACGGCGATCGCCACCAGGTTCACCAGGATGGCCGAGCCGCCGTAACTCAGAAGGGGGAGCGTGAGCCCCTTGGTGGGCAGCGCACCCAGGTTCACGCCCATGTTGATGAAGGCCTGGAACCCGATCCAGATGCCGACGCCCTGGGCCACCAGGCCCGCGAACAGGCGGTCCATCGCCACCGCCATGCGGCCGATGTGGATCATGCGGCGCGTGAGCCAGAAGAAGGCCACGGCCAGCACCAGGATGCCGATGAAGCCGAACTCCTCGCCGATCACCGCAAGCAGGAAGTCGGTGTGGGCTTCGGGCAACCAGTGCAGCTTCTCGACGCTGCCGCCCAGGCCCACGCCGAAAATCTCGCCGCGACCGATGGCGATCAGAGCGTGCGACAGCTGGTAGCCCTTGCCCAGGGCATGCTTCTCGCTCCAGGGGTCCAGGTAGGCGAAGATGCGCTCGCGGCGCCATTCGGACAGCGCGATCATCAGCGTGAAGGCGATCAGCAGGACGGCCGCGATCAGGAAGAACATGCGGGCGTTCACACCGCCCAGGAACAGGATGCCCATGGCGATGACGGCGATCACCATGAAGGCGCCCATGTCCGGTTCCGCCAGCAGCAGCAGGCCGACCACCGCCACGGCGACGGCCATCGGGCCGACAGCGCGCAGGAAGTTCTCTTTCACCTCCATCTTGCGCACCATGTAGTCGGCGGCATAGAGCACCACCGCGAACTTGGCGAGCTCCGAGGGCTGAAAGCTCATGAAGCCCAGCGAGATCCAGCGGCGCGCGCCGTTGACCACCGAGCCGATGCCGGGAATCAGCACCGCCACCAGCAGGATCAGGGACGCGACGAACAGCCAGGGCGCAAAACGCTCCCAGGTGTCCACCGGCACCTGGAACGCCAGGATGGCGGCGGTCAGGCCGACGGCCAGCGCGAAGGTGTGGCGCACCAGGTGGTAGCTGCTGGTCAGGCGCGCCATGCGCGGGTTGTCCGGCATGGCTACCGACGCCGAATACACCATGACCAGTCCGAAGGCCAGCAGGCCCACGACCACCCACAGCAAGGTGAAGTCGAACTGCTCGACCCGCGAGTCGGACCCGGATGCCCGGTAGCCGGAAGTGCGCACCGGCACATCGCCCTGCGGCTTGCCGATGATCCACTGCCACAGGCTGGCGGGAGAAAAGTTCAAGACAGCCCCTCCAGCGTGATGCCCGCCTCGTCGGCGAGTGCTTGCACGGCATCGCGGAACACGCGGGCGCGATGCTCGTAGTCCTTGAACATGTCGAAGCTGGCGCAGGCGGGCGACATCAGCACCGCGTCCCCGGCGTGGGCGCGGCCCGTGGCCAGGCGCACGGCCTGCTCCATCGTGTCGGCCTCCAGCAGGGTGACCCCCTGGGGCTCGAGCACGGCGCGGATCAGCGGCGCGTCGCGCCCGATCAGGACAGCGGCGCGGGCGTGACGCGCCACGGGCTCGGCCAGTGGCGCGAAATCCTGGCCCTTGCCCTCGCCCCCCAGGATCACGACCAGCTTGCGGTCGGCGCCCAGGCCCTGCAGGGCCGCGACCGTGGCGCCCACATTGGTGCCCTTGCTGTCGTCGAAATACTCGATCTCGTTGAGGATGCCGACGGCCTCGACGCGGTGCGGCTCGCCGCGGTACTCGCGCAGGCCGTACAGCATGGGACCGAGCGCACAGCCCGCCGAGACCGCCAGGGCCAGCGCGGACAGCGCGTTGACGGCGTTGTGGCGGCCGCGAATGCGCAAGGCGTCGGCGGGCATCAGGCGCTGAAAGTGCAGCTCGAGGGCCTCGTCACGCCGGCGCTTGATGGTTTCATCCGCCTCCAGCGCCCGCACCAGCCAGGTCATGCCATTGACCACCTCGATGCCGAAGTCACCGGGGCGCTGGGGCATGTCGCTGCCGAAGGTGATGTGCGCGCGCTGCTCGATCTTGCCGCCCTTGAGGCGTACCGGCTCGGGCAGCATGGCCATGACGCGGGGGTCTTCCCGGTTCAGGACCATCACGCCCTGGCCGCCGAAGATGCGCGCCTTGGCGGCGCCATAGGCGTCCATGCTGCCGTGCCAGTCCAGGTGGTCCTGGGTGAGATTGAGCACCGTGCCCGCCGTCGGCTCGAAGCCCTGCACGCCCTCCAGCTGGAAGCTGGAAAGCTCCAGCACCCAGACTTGCGGCAGGTCGTCTGCGTCAAGCCGCTGGGCCAACGTGTCCAGCATCGACGGGCCGATGTGCCCCGCCACGGCCACGGTACGGCCGGCGCGGGCTACCAGTTGCCCGGTCAGGGAGGTCACGGTGGTCTTGCCGTTGGTGCCGGTGACCGCCAGGATCGCGGGCCGGTAACCGGCGGGCGCGGGCGGTGGTGCGATCACGGGAGCTGTCTCTTCGTCGGCAGTCGCCACCGCTTCGACTGTCGCGTCGACCGTCGCTTCGACCGCCGCTTCGACCGCGGGATCGGCCAGGGGGTCGGCGGGGTCGGCACCTGCCGGATCCGCCTGCGCGGCGCGGGCGGCTTCTTCTGCTCGGGCAGCTTCTTCCGCGCGCGCGGCCTCGGCCGCCTCGGCCGCCTCGGCCGCGGCCCGTGCCGCCTGTTCGGCGCGCTCCACCGCTTCGGTCTCGACGCGAATCACCTCGAGCGCCTCGATGAACAGGTCCAGCTCGCCGCCCACGCGCAGGCCACGCGCTTGCGCGGCCTGCAGCAGGGCCTCGACCTGGGCGGGCGCCAGGCCGGGGCTGCGGAACACGGCCTGTGCGCCTTCGAGCAGCGCTTCGCCGAAAGGCCCGCTCACGAACCCGGCCTGCGGCAACTGCTCACGCAAGGCGCCCAGGTGCGGCGGCGCCTCACGGGTGTCCGCCACGGTGACACGCGCGCCGCAACGCGCGCACCAGCGGGCCATCGCCAGGCCGGAAATGCCCAGGCCGAGGACGACGATGTGCTGGTCTTGGAGATGCTTCATGGCTTAGCGCAGCTTCAGGGAGGACAGGCCGACCAGGCACAGGAGCATGGTGATGATCCAGAAGCGGACCACGACCTGGGTCTCCTTCCAGCCGGTTTTCTCGAAGTGGTGATGCAGGGGCGCCATCTTCAGGATGCGGCGGCCCTCGCCGTAGCGTTTCTTGGTGTACTTGAAGTAGCTGACCTGCGCCATCACCGACAGCGCCTCCACCACGAAGATGCCACCCATGATGGCCAGCACGATCTCCTGGCGCACGATCACCGCGATGGTGCCCAGCGCGCCGCCCAGGGCCAGGGCGCCGACATCCCCCATGAAGACCTGTGCCGGGTGGGTGTTGAACCACAGGAAGGCCAGGCCAGCTCCCGCCATCGCGGCGCAGAAGATCAGGAGTTCGCCCGAGCCCGGGATGTACGGGAACAAGAGGTACTTGGAATAGACCGAGCTGCCGGTGACGTACGCAAACACGCCCAGGGCCGAGCCCACCATCACCACCGGCATGATGGCCAGGCCGTCCAGGCCGTCGGTCAGATTGACCGCGTTGCTGGCGCCCACGATCACCAGGTAGGTCATGATCACGAAGCCGAACACGCCCAGCGGATAGGAGATCTCCTTGAAGAACGGCACCATGAGGCCGGCCTTGGGCGGCAGGTTCACATCGAAGCCCGAGTAGACCCAGCTGAAGAAAAGTTCGACCACCTTCATGTTCGAGCTCTCGGAGATGCTGAACACGAGGTAGACCGCAGCGATCAGGCCGATCACCGACTGCCAGAAGTACTTCTCGCGCGAAGGCATGCCCTCGGGATCCTTGTTCACCACCTTGCGCCAGTCGTCGGCCCACCCGATCGTCCCGAAGCCCAGGGTGACGATCAGGACGATCCAGACGAAACGGTTGGACAGATCGAACCACAGGAGCGTGGAAACGGCGATCGACAGGAGCACCAGGACGCCACCCATGGTGGGCGTTCCGCTCTTGGTCAGGTGGGACTCCATGCCGTAGCCCCGCACAGGCTGGCCGATCTTGAGCTCGGTCAGGCGGCGGATCACCCAGGGCCCGGCGATCAATCCGATCAACAGGGCGGTCATGGCCGCCATCACCGCGCGGAAGGTGAGGTACTGGAAGACGCGCAGGAAACCGAATTCCGGTGACAGCGATTGCAGCCAAATGGCCAGACTCAGAAGCATCAGGCGTCTCCCCTTTTTTGTGTGTACTGGGCGCTGATGGCCTCGACCACCCGCTCCATCTTCATGAACCGGGAACCTTTGACCAGGACACTGGCCACCGACGGCAGGCGATCGCGGACCGCCTGCTGCAGGGAGTCGATGTCGCTGAAATGCGTGCCGCCCATGGCTTGCGACTGGTCACCCAGCGTCAGCAGCTGCGGGATGCCGCGCTGGCGGGCGTAGTCGCCCACCTCCGCGTGGAACTGCAGCCCCTGGTCGCCGACCTCACCCATGTCTGCGAGGACCAGCAGCTGCGGGCCGGGCAGTTCGGCCAGTACGTCGATTGCTGCGCGCACGGAGTCGGGGTTGGCGTTGTAGGTGTCGTCAACGACCGTGAGGGTGCGTCCGCCCAGGTCGATGGCCAGGGCGCGCGAACGGCCCTTGACCGGCTCGAACGCTGCGAGGCCCTGCGCGATGGCGGTCAGCGGCGCACCCGCCGCGAGCGCGCAGGCGGCTGCCGCCAGGGCATTGAGCACGTTGTGCCGGCCGGCCACCTGCAGGCTGAAAGCCAGCGCTCCGGCGGGGGTACGCGCCTGCACCTGCCAACGGCCTGACGTCCACCGCGCTTCGGCCAGCGAGACGTCCGCACCGGCGGCGCCGAAGGTCAGGCAGGCGCGAGCGCCCGCCAGTTCGCGCCACAGGGGGGTGAAGGTGTCGCCGTGGGGGAAGACCGCGGTGCCGTCGGCGGCCAGGTGTGCAAAGACGCTGCCGTTTTCACGCGCGACGGCTTCGACGGTCGCCATGAACTCCTGGTGCTCGCGCTGCGCGTTGTTCACGAGGGCCACCGTCGGCGCCGCGATGCGGGCCAGGTAGTCGATCTCTCCGGGGTGGTTCATGCCCAGCTCGAGCACGCCAACGCGGTGGTGCGGCGCCAGCCGCAGCAGCGTGAGCGGCAGGCCGATGTCGTTGTTGAAGTTGCCCTGCGTGGCCAGTGCCGCGTCACCCTGCCAGGCGCGCAGGATGCTGGAGATCATCTGCGTGACGGTGGTCTTGCCGTTGCTGCCGGTCACGGCGACCAGCGGCAGGCGGTGGCCAGCGCGCCAGCCCTGCGCCATCCGGCCCAGGGCCAGGCGGGTGTCGTCCACCTCCAGGCCGCTGGCCCCTGCGGGCAGGCGGCCCGGGTGGGCCACGGCGGCCACGGCGCCACGCGCGAGCGCGTCGGCGATGAGGTCATTGGCGTCAAAGCGCTCACCGCGCAGGGCCACGAACAGGTCCCCCGACTGCAGGGTGCGGGTGTCGGTGTGCACGCGCGCGATGGCGATGCCACCCTGGCCGATACAGCGCGCGCCGGGAATCCAGGCGGCGGCCTGCTGCAGGGTGAAAAGTGCGTTCATGCAGCGCCCCTCTGGTCCAGGGCGGCACGCGCATGCGCGCGGTCGTCAAAGGGCAGGCGCACGCCACCGACCTCCTGGTGGTCTTCATGGCCCTTGCCTGCCAGCAGGATCACGTCGGCGGCGTCAGCCCCCAGCACGGCGCGCTCGATGGCACGGGCGCGGTCTGCCTCGACCTGCACCGCCTCCTGGCGCGACAGGCCGCCAAGGATCTGGCGGATGATGTCCTGCGGGTTTTCGCTGCGCGGGTTGTCGCTGGTGATGACCACGCGGTCGGCGTTCTTTTCGGCGATGGCGCCCATGAGCGGACGCTTGGTGGCATCCCGGTCGCCGCCGCAGCCGAACACGCACCACAGGCGGCCGCCCCGCTGCTGCGCCAGCGGGCGCAGGGCCGCAAGGGCCTGGTCCAGGGCGTCGGGCGTGTGGGCGTAGTCGACGGCGACCAGCGGCAGGCCGGCGCGATGCAGGCGCTCCATCCGTCCCGGGACCGGCAGCAGGCCGTCACAGGCGCGTACCGCGTCGGCCAGGGGAATCCCGACTGCGCGCATCGCGCCGATCACGCCCAGGAGGTTGGAGACGTTGTAGTGGCCGATCAACTGCGTCTGCAGGGTGACGCGCTGCGCACCCTCGGCCACGGTGAAGCGCAGGCCCGCCTCGCCATACGCGATGTCCAGAGCCCGCAGGCGGACCGCTTCGCGGCGACAGGACAGGGTCCAGACGTCCAGGCCGCGCCCTGCGAGCGAGGACGCCAGGGCAGCACCCTTGTCGTCATCGACATTGAGCACGGCGGCGCGCAGACCCGGCCACTCGAACAGGGCGGCCTTGGCCGACCAGTAGGCGTCCAGGGTGCCGTGGTAGTCCAGGTGGTCGCGGCTGAAGTTGGTGAAGACCGCCACCGCGATGCGGGTGCCGTCCAGGCGGCGCTCCACGATCCCGATGGACGAGGCCTCGATCGCACAGGCCGACAGACCGGCGTCGGCAAAGCGGCGCAGGTGCTCCTGCAGCAGCACGGGGTCGGGCGTGGTCAGGCCGGTGTAGCGCACCTGCGGAGGCCGGCCGATACCCAGCGTGCCGATGACACCGCAGCCGGACGCACGTGCGGCGGACAGGGCCTGCGCCAGCCACCAGGCGGTGGAGGTCTTGCCGTTGGTACCGGTGACGGCGATGACCTCGAGCCGGTCGGAGGGCTGCTCGTAGTAGGCGGCGGCGATGGGCCCGGTGGCTGCCTTCAGGCCCGGGTAGCTGGCAACAGCCGATTCATGCGCGGCGCCGAAATCGAAAGCCTGCACGCCCTCGGCCTCGACCAGGCAGGCGGCAGCCCCCTGGGCCAGGGCCGATCCCACGTGCCGGCGGCCGTCGGTGGCCGCGCCTGGCCAGGCGATGAAGCCATCGCCTGCGTCCACCTTGCGGCTGTCGCAGTGCAAGCCACCCCGCACGCGGCCCGAGAGCCAGCGCGCGGCGTCCTGCGGGGTGTGGAGCACCTGCATCAGAAGGACTCCTCCACGGCCACCACGACCTGCGGCTTGACGGTCATGTCCGGCTGCAGGCCCATGATGCGCAGGGTCTGTTGGACGGTGGCACTGAACACCGGCGCAGCGACTTCGCCGCCGTAGTAGACGCCCCCACGCGGCTCGTCGATCATGACCGCCACGACGATGCGCGGGTTCTCGATCGGTGCCAGGCCCACGAAAAAGCCGCGGTACTTGCCTTCGACGTACCCCTTGCCCTCGGTCTTGCGCGCGGTACCGGTCTTGCCGCCCACCGAGTAGCCAACGGTCTGGGCCTTGGGCGCCGTGCCGCCCGCGCTGGTCGCCAGGTGCAGCATGTGGCGCACCTGGGACGCATGGTTCTTGTCGAAGACCCGCACGCCGGCAGCCGGGCGTTCGGCCTTGAGCAGGGTGACCGGGACCAGCTCGCCGTCGCGCGCGAAGACGCTGTAGGCACGCGCCAGCTGGAACAGGCTGCCGGAGAGGCCATAGCCGTAACTCATGGTGGCCTGCCCGATCGGGCGCCAGCTCTTGTAGGCGGGCAGCCGGCCGCTCACCACGCCAGGGAAAGGCAGCTGCGGACGCTGGCCGAAACCGACACTGGTGAACATCTCCCACATGTCGCGCGGCTCCAGCTGCATCGCCATCTTGACGGTGCCGACGTTGCTGGATTTCTGGATCACCTCGTTGACGGTCAGCACACCGTGCGGGCTGGAGTCGTTGATCGGCATGCCCGAGATGTAGATGCGCCCAGGGGCGGTCTGGATCTGGGTGTCGGGTCGCACGATGCCGCGCTCCAGCGCCAGCGCCGCGACGAAGGGCTTGACGGTGGACCCGGGCTCGAACATGTCGACCAGTGCGCGGTTTCGCATCTGCTCGAGGGAGACATTCACCCGCTTGGAGGGCGTGTAGCTCGGGAAATTGGCCAGTGCCAGCACCTCGCCGGTCTGCACGTCCAGCACCACGATGCTGCCCGCCTTGGCCTTGTGGGCAACCACCGCATCGCGCAGCTTCTGGTACGCGAAGAACTGCACCTTGCTGTCGATGGACAGTTGCAGGTCCTTGCCGTCGACGGGCGGCACTTGTTCGCGCACGTCCTCGACGATGTTGCCCAGTCGGTCCTTGATCACGCGGCGCGAACCCGAGCGACCTGCGAGGTCCTCGTCGAAGGTCTTCTCGATGCCTTCCAGGCCCTGGCCATGGCCCTGATCGTCCATGCCGGTGAATCCGACCACATGGGCCGCAGCCTCCCCTTCCGGGTACTGGCGCTTGTATTCCTTGCGTAGCAGCACCCCCTTGATGCCCAGCGCCATCACCTTCTCGGCGACAGCGTCCTCGACCTGCCGGCGCAGCCAGACGGGCTTGGGGCTGTCGCCCTGGAGCTTCTTTTCCAGTTCCGCCAGCGGCATTTCGAGCAGGGCCGCCAGCTGGGTGAGGCGGGCCTTGTCGCGGTCGATGCTGTCCGGGATGGCGGTGATGCTGGAGGCCGGCACGCTGGTGGCCAGGATCAGGCCGTTGCGGTCCAGGATGCGGCCCCGCGTGGCGGGTAACTCGATCGTGCGCGCAAAGCGCACCTCACCTTGCCGCTGGAAGAAGGCGTTGCCGAACACCTGGACCCAGGCCGCGCGTGCAGCCAGGCCGATGAAGGCCAGCGCGATCACGGCGACCACGGTCTTGCTTCGCCAGACCGGGGTCTTGCTCGCCAGCAGCGGGCTGGAGGCATAGAGCACGCTACGTGTCATCAGCGGCCCGCCTCCGCGGATGCGGTCGCCGAGGCGGGTGCAGCGGCTGGCGCCACGGCCACGGGCACGTTGGCGGCGGCCGGGGCACCGCCCAGGGTCACGTACTGCGTGATGCCCGGGGTGGGCGCCCGCATCTGCAACTGGTTCTTGGTGATCTGCTCCACGCGCAAGGGCGTGGACTGGCCACGCCGCTCGGCGAGCAGACGCTCGTTCTCGGATTCGTGCTGGCGAGCCTCGGCCTGCGCCTTCTCGATCTCGGCGTACAGACGCCGCGATTCGTACTGCACGCGCACCAGGTACAGGGCACTGGCAATCACTGCGAGGGTCAGGAGGATGTTCAGGCGCAGCATGTCAGTGCACAGTCCTGCTGGCCACACGCATGATGGCGCTGCGCGCACGGGGGTTGGCGGCGACTTCCTCGGCCGAGGGTTTGATGCGGTCCAGCGCGGTGAGCTTCAAGGGCGCGCCCACGGCGAATGGCGCGCGGCGATCCACCACCTCGCGCGCGTGCCGGGCGATGAACTGCTTGACGATGCGGTCTTCCAGCGAGTGAAAGCTGATCACGACCAGGCGTCCTTGAGGCTCGAGGATGTTCAAGCTGCCCTCTAGCGCCTGCTCGAGCTCTTCAAGCTCGGCGTTGACGAAAATCCGAAGAGCCTGAAATGTGCGCGTTGCAGGGTTCTGGCCCGGCTCGCGGGTTTTGACCGTGCCAGCCACGAGTTCGGCCAGCTCGGAGGTGGTTGCAAGAGGGCCCCGTTCCTGTCGGCGAGAAACAATCGCCTTTGCAATCGGAACAGCAAACCGTTCTTCGCCATAGTCACGAATCACCTGCGCGATCTGGCCGACTTCGGCCGTTGCCAGCCACTGGGCCGCGCTCTGGCCGCGCGTGGTGTCCATGCGCATGTCCAGGGGGCCGTCGTGGCGAAAGGAAAAACCCCGTACGGGGTTGTCGATCTGGGGGGAGCTGACACCGAGGTCCATCAGCACGCCGCTGACGGATCCTGCCTGGAGCTCGCCGATGTGGCGAAAGCCCTCGTGCCGGATGGACAGGCGTGCATCCTGGATGCGGCCCGCCTCGGCCACGGCTTCGGGGTCCTTGTCGAAGGCGACCAGCCGGCCCTGGGGGGACAGCTGAGAGAGGATGGCGCGCGAGTGGCCGCCGCGGCCGAAGGTCGCATCCACATAAAGTCCTTCCGGCCTGGTGACGAGCGCTGCAACCGCTTCTTTCAACAGGACGGTGGTGTGTGTCCATGCGTTATCCACCGCCTGCGCCGTCAGAAAGAGAAGTCCTTGAACACGTCGGGCATGTCGCCGGCCATCGCCTCGGACTCCTTGGCCTCGTAGGTGGCCTTGTCCCAGAGTTCGAAGTGGTTGCCCATGCCCAGGAGGATGGTCTCGCGCTCGATGCCGGCCGCCGTGCGCAGCTCGGGCGAGATCAGGACGCGCCCCGTGCCATCGAGCTCCATGTCCATCGCGTTGCCCAGGAAGATCCGCTTCCACCATTGGGCGGACATGGGCAGGGCCGCGATCCGTTCACGGAACTTCTCCCACTCCGGACGCGGAAAGATCATGAGGCACCCGTGAGGGTGCCGGGTCACCGTGACCTGGTTGCCCGCGGTGGCGGCCAGCACGTCACGATGCCGGGTCGGCACGGAGAGCCTTCCCTTGCTGTCGAGACTGACGGACGAGGCGCCTTGAAACACCGCTGGATTCCTGATGGACGAATGGACCGGGGTCGCAGGGTCAAATGCCGGGTCGAAGGCATTTTTTCCCACGAAATTGCACTTCCTCCCACTGTATCAGGAAAACTCAGGCACGCAAGGGGCAACTTGCGGAAAATTTTCAATGAAATCAAGGACTTAGAACGGTTTTCCCGACAAATTCCGGGATGAAAACCGTTCAAAATGAAGCACTTAGCAGCGCCTGTGAATGTGAAACCTCAAGCCCAGCCGCAGTGACACCCGACCTGCGGCGGCCGGGCCTCAGAGGATGTACCGCGACAGGTCCTCGTCCAGGCTCAGGGCCTTGAGCCTGGCGTCCACGTAGGCTGCATCGAGGGTCAGGGTCTGGCCCCCCAGGCGGGTGGCATCAAAGCTGATGTCGTCCAGCAGACGCTCCATCACGGTGGACAGCCGGCGCGCGCCGATGTTCTCGGTGCGTTCGTTCACCTCGTAGGCGATGACCGCCAGGCGGGTGATGCCCTCGGGCGTGAAGTCCAGGCGCACGCCCTCGGTCGCCAGGAGCGCCTGGTACTGGGTGACCAGGCAGGCGTGCGTCTGGGTGAGGATGGCCTCGAAGTCCTGCACCGAGAGCGACTTGAGTTCGACCCGTATCGGCAGCCGACCCTGCAGCTCCGGAATCAGGTCGCTGGGCTTGGCCAGGTGGAAGGCGCCGCTCGCAATGAACAGGATGTGGTCGGTGCGTACCGGCCCGTACTTGGTGGACACGGTGGTGCCTTCCACCAGGGGCAGCAGGTCACGCTGCACACCCTGGCGCGAGACCTCGGCGGTGCCGCTGCCCTCGCTGCGGGAGCAGACCTTGTCGATCTCGTCGATGAAGACGATGCCGTTCTGTTCGGCGTTGTGGATCGCCTGGGCCTTGATCTCGTCCTCGTTCACGAGCTTGGCGGCTTCCTCGTCAACCAGCAGCTGCAGGGCCTCGCGGATTCGCAGCTTGCGGGTCTTGCGCTTGCCCCCACCGAACTGGCTGAACACGCCACGCAGTTGTTCCGCCATGTCCTCCATGCCGGAAGGACCCATGATTTCCAGGGGCGGGCGGTTGTCGGCCAGGTCGATCTCGATCTCCTTGTCATCGAGCTGTCCCTCGCGCAGCTTCTTGCGAAAGGCCTGTCGCGTGGGGTTGTCCTCGGCGCCGTGGGTACCGGGCAGGAGCACCTCCAGGATGCGGTCCTCGGCGTGGTCCTCGGCACGGGTACGCACCTTGCGCATTTCAGCCACGCGCGTCTGCTTGACGGCGATCTCCGCCAGGTCGCGGATGATGGAGTCGACGTCCTTGCCCACATAGCCCACCTCGGTGAACTTGGTGGCCTCGACCTTGATGAAGGGCGCGTCCGCCAGGCGCGCCAGGCGCCGCGCGATCTCGGTCTTGCCCACGCCGGTGGGGCCGATCATGAGGATGTTCTTGGGCGTGATCTCGTGGCGCAGCTTCTCGTCGACCTGCTGGCGGCGCCAGCGGTTGCGAAGGGCGATGGCGACGGCGCGCTTGGCCTCGTGCTGGCCGATGATGTGGCGATCGAGCTCGGAGACGATTTCCTGCGGGGTCATGCTGGACATGGGACTGCGACTGCCTTCTTAACCCAGGGTCTCCAGGGTGTGGTTCATGTTGGTGTAGATGCACAACTCGCCGGCGATTTCCAGCGATTTCTTCACGATGTCGCGCGCACCCAGCTCGGTGTTGTCAAGCAGGGCCTTGGCCGCAGACTGCGCGTAAGCGCCGCCCGAGCCGATGGCGATGATGCCGTGCTCGGGCTCCAGCACGTCGCCGTTGCCGGTGATGATCAGGGACGCATCGCGGTCGGCCACGGCCAGCATGGCCTCGAGCCGACGCAGCACGCGGTCGGTGCGCCAGTCCTTGGTCAGCTCGATCGCGGACCGCACGAGATGCCCCTGGTGCTTCTCGAGCTTGGCCTCGAAGCGCTCGAAGAGGGTGAAGGCATCGGCGGTGGCACCCGCGAAGCCGGCCAGGACCTTGTCGTGATAGAGCTTGCGCACCTTGCGCGCCGAGCCCTTGACGACGACGTTGCCCAGCGTGACCTGGCCGTCGCCGCCGATGGCGACCTGCCAGTGGCCGTCCGGGGTGCGTCGGCGCACGCTGACGATGGTGGTTCCGTGAAATTGTTCCATGGCTGCCAGGAAGGGTGGGTAAAGCTGCGGGCCCGTGGCCCGCGTGGCGGGCTCAGTCGCGGCGCAGGTTGATACGGGCCTGGGCTGGAAGGCCCATCGCACCCAGAAGCGGGGCCACCATCCGGTGGACATCGGTCAGATGGACGGCGCGGCCCTCGGCCTGGCGGGCCGCCACCCAGTTCACGAGTTCGCCGGCGGCCTGGAAATCGATCCGCTCGAGCCGGCTGCAGGAAATGACCAGCACGTCGGCATCCTGCAAGGCGGCATCCAGGCGCGCGAGGTCGGCCGCGGCACTGCCCACCAGCGTACCCGCCAGTTCACCTACCGGAGCCGGCACGAAAGCGCTCAGGCCAAAACTGCTCAAGGCGCTCAATTCACTCACGCCCAGGGCGGAAACCCGTGACTCGAACGCCTCGAAACCGGTATCGGTCCGCGAGGAGCCCTCTTCGCGGATCACGCGGATGTCGCAGCGCGCGGGGTCCCACGCAGGCGGCGAGACTTCGAAGGTGACGCAGTAGTCCAGGGCGACCAGTTCGAATTCATCGGCCCGACGCATCGCACGCAGCCAATCCATGCGCAGCGTCCACCAGGCGGGATCACCGCTGCGGTCGCCACAGGCCGTGCGGGCATCGAGGATGCGCTCGAGCCGGTCGGCACCGGCAAACCGCAGGCGCACCGGCTGCCTGACCCACAGGGCCACCAGGTGCGCCAGGGAGGCCACGGCATCGGGCGTGACACTGGCGAGTGCGGCCCAGGACAGACGCCAGGGCTGGGGATGGCGGGCCAAGGTGTCCTGCAGCGCTGCCACGCCCGCCGCATCCAGGACTGCGGGGCATGCCCAGTCGAACGCGCTTGGCTCGCCCAAGGCGGAGGCAGGCAGGGCGCTCGCGGCTTCGCTGGCGCGTGCGCCGGCCTCGTCCTGGGGCTCGTGCAGCCGGCGCCACTGGGGTGGCGACCGCTGGAAACGCGCAGCGTAGTCGGCTGCGCGCTCCTCGTACAGGCCTTGCTGGCCAGTGGCGCGGTACAAGTCGAACAGCACCAGCCAGGATTCGGGCTCGTCGGCACGCGGCTGGCCCGGCGCCAGCAGCGCCAGCAATGCGCGCTCCGCACCGGCGGCATCCCCACTGGCAAAGCGCAGGGCCGCTTCCTCGAGCTCGGGGTCATGGACAAAATCCGCGGGGTGGCTGGCGGCGGGTCGGTCCGTCAGCCCTGCCGGTACAGGCGGCATGGCCAAGGCCGTGACCCGGGCCTGCAGCGGCACGCGCGCGGTCCCCGGGACTTCGGATGCGCCCGACTGCGCAGAGCCTGTGACGGCTTGCGGGGAGGAACTGGCACTGGCGTGCGAGGCAGGACGCGCCGGGACCTTGGCCTTGACGCGATGCCACTGGATCGACATCTGGGCCTCGATCTCGTCGATCTTGCGCAGCGTGGTGGCCCGTTCATCCGGGCTCGAGGGCATGGAACTGTGGAACGGGACGGGATGGGCCGGCGTGACCGGTGCTGGGGTCACGCCGGTGCGGCGTAGCTTGCGCAAGGCATCGAATTCGCGGTGGCGCAACTGGTCGTTGTGCCGCTTGCGCTGGATCATGGCCTGCAAGGCCTCGCGCGAATAGGTGCCCTGGGCCTGGGCACCCGGCACACCCTCCGCCCGAGCCCGCGACCCGGTCAGTCGTTGCCAGAGCCCGCCCAGGCCACCCGCCCGGGGGCGGGCCGGTGGGCCGTCAGGGTCACCCTGGGGCGCGGGCATGGGGGCAGGAGAACGAAGCTTCGGTAAAGGCGCGCCGCGCGCTCAGTCGCCGAACATCTTTTGTTTGAGTTCGCGGCGCTGCTGCGCCTCGAGCGAGAGCGTGGCGGTAGGCCGGGCCAGCAGGCGCCCGACGCCAATGGGCTCGCCCGTCTCGTCGCAATAACCGTAGTCGCCGGCGTCGATGCGGGCGATGGATTGCTCGATTTTCTTGAGCAGCTTGCGCTCGCGGTCACGGGTGCGCAATTCGAGGGCGTGTTCTTCCTCGATGGTGGCACGGTCGGCCGGATCGGGCACGATGACGGTGTCCTCACGCAGGTGCTCGGTGGTTTCACCAGCGCTGTTGAGGATGTCGCGTTTGAGCTGCGTCAGCTTCAGGCGGAAGAACGCCATCTGCTTGTCGTTCATGTACTCGCCATCGGGCATGGCGAGGACTTCTTCGTCAGTCAACTGGTCAGCCTGCTTGGACTTCCAGTTGTTGGCGAGTTTGGGGTCTTTCTTGACCGGAACGCTTGGAGGGGGTGTCAGCACAGAGGGGCTCGGGGTCTGGATGTAGCTGGCCTTGGCGGCGGTCGAGGCGACCGATTGCGCCATGGACGGCACCGTGATCTGGACCAGCCTGGCGGAGGGCCGGGTGGCACGCGGTGGCGTCGAGCCTGGAACTGCGGGCGAGGCGACAGCAACGGGGGTGGAGGGTACGGCGGGTGCCTTCGGAACAGCCTTGACGGCGGGCTTGGCGGCGGGCTTGGCGGCCGTGGACTTCTTGGCGGCCGCAGAAACGGGTCGGCCCGCCTTGGCCGAGGCTTTCGGGACGGCCTTGGCCACCGGCTTGGAAGGTGACGGCTTGACGGTCACTTTCTTGGCGGCGGGTTTTGCAGCGGCTTTTGCAGCGGGTTTGGCTGCCGGCTTCTTCACGGGCTTGGCGGCGGGCTTGGTCGCCTTGGCGGTCGCTTGAGAGGCCGGCTTGGTGGCAGGCTTGGTGGCAGGTTTGGCCGTGGGTCTGGGGGTGGCCTTGCCTGCTGGTTTGCTGGCCTTGCCGGCGGGTTTGCCAGCCGCTTTGGCAGCAGCCTTGGCCGGCGTCTTGGCTGGCGTCTTGGCGACGGGTTTGGAGGCGGCCTTGGGTTTGGCAACCGGCTTGGTCACGGGTTTGGCCTTGACGGCAGCCTTGACGGGCTTTGCCTTGGCGACGGCCTTTTTTTGCGCCTTTGCGGCGGCCTTGGGTTGCGGCTTCACTTCCTGCCTCCTCGCGGCTGCGGCCCCCACGGGACGCTGCTCGCCGCCCTCGGGCCGTTGTTTGTTATCTGTAGGCGCACTGCCTTCATCAGCCCGGTTTATACCCTGACTGACTGTGGCAGCGGAACCCGCCCGCTCATGCCCCGAGGGAAATCCCATCAGGTGCAAGAAAGAGGCAAGCATCGGGGCGCCCTTGTTTTTTGCAAAAAATTCCAAACCGGTCGTCTGCGGCCCACCTCAGTCCAGGCATTGCTGCAGGCCCTGAAGCAGGATGTCCCGGGGCAGGTCGATGCCGATGAAGACCATCTTGCTGGTGCGCGCCTCGCCATCGGCCCATTTCGGACCCAGGTCGCTTCCCATCAACTGGTGCACGCCCTGGAAGATCACTTTGCGCTCGGTCCCTTTCATGTTCAGGACGCCCTTGTAACGCAGCATGCGTGGGCCGTAGATGTTGACGATGGCACCGAGGAAGTCCTCGAGCTTGGCCGGATCGAAAGGCCGGTCGGACTTGAAGGCGAAGCTCTTGACGTCGTCGTCATGGTGATGGTGGTGGCCGTGGCCGCCATGGGCATGCGAGGGGTGGTTGCAGTGCTCGCCGTGCTCGTGGTCATGGCCCTCGTGGTCATGCCCGTGGTCGTGGCCATGGTCATGGTGGTGATGGTCGTGGCCGTCCGCCGCGAGGAAATCCGGGTCGATCTCCAGCTTGGCGTTGAGGTTGAAGCCATGCAGATCCAGCACGCTGGACAGCGGCACCTCGCCGAAATGCACGGCCTGCTGGGGCGCGCGCGGGTTCATGTGCTTGAGGCGGTGCACGAGGGCGTCCACCTCGTCCTTCGCCACCAGGTCGGTCTTGGTGATGAAGATCCGGTCCGCGAAGCCCACCTGGCGGCGCGCCTCCTGGCGGTCATTGAGCTGCTGCGCGGCGTGCTTGGCGTCCACCAGGGTCAGGACCGAGTCGAGCAGGTAGGTCTCCGCGATCTCGTCGTCCATGAAGAAGGTCTGCGCCACCGGGCCCGGGTCGGCCAGTCCGGTGGTCTCGATGACCACACGATCGAATTCGAGCAGCCCCTTGCGTTTCTTGGCGGCGAGCAGCTGCAAGGTGGCCCGCAGGTCCTCCCGGATCGTGCAGCAGATGCAACCGTTGCTCATTTGCACGATCTGCTCGTTGGTGTCGCTGACAAGGATGTCGCTGTCGATGTTCTCGGCGCCAAACTCGTTCTCGATGACCGCGATCTTCTGGCCGTGCGCCTCGCTCAGGACACGTTTGAGGAGGGTGGTCTTGCCCGAGCCGAGGAAGCCGGTGAGGATGGTGGCGGGAATGAGGCTCATGGTCGAGATTGAATTTCTGCGGACCGGGAGTGTAAGGGGCAAACCCGGGGCACGGTGTCGGCGCCGTTCTACGGACCCGGCTGCCGGGTCTGGATCACCAGGCCCTTGAGGTATTCCCCCTCGGGAAACATCAGGGTCATGGGATGGTCGGGCGCGCCACCCAGGCGTTCCACGATGTCCCCGTCCACCCCCGCGTCCACTGCCGCCGACGCCACGATCTTGTGGAACAGGTCGGCGGAGATGCCGCCGGAGCAGGAATAGGTGAACAGCACGCCGCCGGGCGCCAGGAGCTTGAGCGCCAGGCGGTTGATGTCCTTGTAGGCGCGAGCCGCTCGCTCGGCGTGGGCGGCGGTGGGCGCCAGCTTGGGCGGGTCCAGGACGATGGCGTCGAAGCTGCGGCCCTGGGCAATGAAGTGGCGCAGGCTGGCGTTGACGTCGGCGTCAAGGAACTCGGCGCGGCCGGCCTCGAAGCCGTTGAGGGCCACGTTGGCGCGGGCCCGCTCCAGCGCCGGGGCGGAGGAGTCGATGGAGGTCACATGCGCGGCGCCGCCGGCCAGGGCCGCCACGGTGAAGCCGCCGGTGTAGCAGTAGGTATTGAGGACCCGCTGGAACCCCAGGCGGCGTGCGTACTCGCTGAACTTGTGGCGGCTGTCACGCTGGTCCAGGTAGAAGCCCGTCTTGTGTCCGGTGGCGATGTCCAGCGAGAGGTGCCAGGCATGCTCGCGGATCGTCAGTTCGACGGGACCGTCACCGCGCAGCCAGCCCGTGACGGGCGCCAGGCCTTCGAGCTGGCGGGCGCTGGCATCGGATCGCTCGTACAGGCGCGCCAGGCCGGTTTCGGCCAGCAAGGCATCGGCCAGCACCGGTTTCCAGCGCTCGGCCCCCACCGAGAGGAACTGCGCCACCAGGGTGTCGCCATAGCGGTCGACGATCAGGCCGGGCAGTCCGTCGGACTCGCCGTGCACGAGCCGCAGGCTGTCGCTGGCGATGGCCATGCGCTGGCGGGCGCGGACCGCCCCCTGCACGCGGCGGACGAGGAAGGCGGCGTCGATCCGGTCAGCCAGGTCGAAACTCCAGCAGCGGGCGCGGATGCGGGAGGCGGGGCTGAAGGCAGCCCATGCCAGGAAGTCACCGTCATGGGACTCGATGCGGACCGTCTCTCCGGGGTCGCCGCCGCCCTTGGCGATGGCGGACTCGAAGACCCAGGGGTGACGCCGCAGGAGTGAGCGCTCCTTGCCTGCCTTCAGGCGGATGGTTTTCATCGGCCGATTGTCGCCGCTGGGGCGGGCCGGTCCCCGGGGCCGCAACAGGCCGGGTCGCTAGCGCAATGGCGCCTCGTTCAGCACCACCTGGGTGCCGGCGGCCAGGTCGCCCTGGACGCGCACACCCTGGAAGAAGATCTTCAGGTGGCCGAGCTCTCCGCGGACCACGAAGGGCGCCGCACCTGCGACGCTGCGCCCCACGCCCGGCTCGAGCTCCAGCCGGGTGGCCCTCTGGGCGGCGTCGAGCACGCACAGGCGGACGGGTTTGTCCGCCACCAGGTGCACGAAGGTGCCTGCCTTGCGGGGTTCGCTGGGGGTGAAGGTCAGGCCCGGCCGGGACTCGGCGACGCTGCAGGCCGGGTCCGTGGTGGCCGCAGCCGCCACGGCGGCGGGAGCGCTCGGGGCGGCGGGCGTCACAGCAGGTGCGGGTGCGGGGGCGGTGGTCACCACGGTCACGGGCGGGGCGTCTTGCGCGGACCGCGCCGCGAGGGCGGGCGCTCCGGCCGTCAGGGATGTCCCTTCGGCGGAGGACGCGGCCGGTGGGGGCGTGGCCGCGCCAGACACCGCGGCGGGAGAACGCTGTGCCCAGGGCTTGTGCTGGGACAGGAACCACAGGCCCGCCAGCAGCAGGCCGATGCCCGCCAGGGCGTACCCGGCGGGTGGCCCCAGGCGCCGCGGCTTGTCGGGCCGGGGCTCGGCCGGCGCCGGGATCGAGGCCTGTCGCAGGGGCGCTGGATCCGGGGCGACGACGGGTACCGGATCGGCAGGCGCCGCGTCCGGTACATCCGCCAACACGGCGTCGGCAGGTGCGGGGACGTAGCCCAATTTCGCCAGCAAGGCCCGGCCCATGTGCGCCTTGATCGCGGGGCTGTAGAACTCGCCACCCTCGCCATCCTCGAGACCGCGCACCTGATGCACCGTCATGGTCCCCAGGCGCGCAAGGACAACGACATCCAGGCCCGCCTTTTCACGCAGGGCCTTGAGCAGTTCACCGTCCGAACGTTGCCACAACGGAGACGTCATGAAAGAGGGTCGGCGCCAGGGGCGCAGCAATTGAGGCCAGGATTATTGAAAGCACCGACCCGGTGCGTCAATACGCCAAATGGTGTGTGGGGGGAGGCAGCGAGTCCCGCCCGGGACATCAGCCCTTGCGGCGCGCGCGCGGGTGGGCCGCGTCGTAGGCCTGGGCCAGGTGCTGGAAGTCCAGGCGCGTGTAGACCTGGGTGGTGGCGATGTTGGCGTGCCCCAGCAACTCCTGGACGGCGCGCAGGTCGCCGCTCGATTGCAGGACGTGGCTGGCAAAGGAGTGGCGCAGCATGTGCGGATGGACCGGAGCGGCCAGGCCCGCGCGCAGGCTGCGCTCGCGAAGGACCTTCCAGACGGCCTGTGCGGTCAGGCGCTGGCCACGCAGGCCCAGGAACAAGGCGGGCTCCCCCGCCTGCCGGGACTGGCAGGCGGGCGGGCCCTGCGTCCCGCCACGGGCCTGCAGCCAGAGGTCCAGGGCCTTGAGCGCCGCCTGCCCCACGGGCACGGTGCGGCGCTTGCTGCCTTTGCCCAGAACATGGGCCTCGCCGGCGGCGCGGTCGATCCAGCCCCGGGCCGACGCGCTGGCCTGGACATCCAGGCCGACCAGTTCGCCCACGCGCAGGCCGCTGCCATAAAGCAACTCCACGAGGGCCGCGTCGCGCGCCTCGCGCCAGGGGTCGCCCTGGCTGTCCTGGTAGCCCGCAAGCTGCACGGCGTCATCGACACTCAGGGCCTTGGGCAGGGGACGGGGCGACTTGGGCGCGCGCACATCGGCCACCGGGTTGTGGGTGATGTGTCCTTCCCGCCCGAGCCAGGCGTAGAAGCCGCGCCAGCCAGAGAGGATCAGGGCGATGCCACGCCCGCTGCGTCCGCCCCCGTGCATCTGGGCGACCCAGCGGCGCACCTGCGCGGTCTGGACCTGCAGCAGGCCGATCCCGGCCTGCGTGGCGTGGGCCTGCAGCCTCTCGAGGTCCAGTGCGTACAGTTCGACCGTCCGCGTGGCCAGGCGCTTGCCGACGCGGACATGCTCGAGGTATTTCTCGACGAGCGCCGCATCACCGGACATGGTCAGTCCCGGCGCAGGCGGCCAAGCGCCGCGCTGGCGAGTTCGGCGATGCGCTCCAGAAAGTCCGTTCCCATGCCGTTGGTGAAGCGCTGCGGGTCGGGCGACGCAAGCACCAGCAGGCCGAAGGCCGGCGTGCTGTCCGCCGTTGCGCCTTCGCGCAGGGGAATCATGGCCAGGGAGGCGGCCTGGTCCGGATCCTCCAGCCAGCCTGCGGCCTCGAATCCGGAATTGACACCGCAATAGGGCTGGGTCAGGGACGAGGCGAAGCTGCGCACGTCTTCGCTCACCCCCTGGGCAAAGGCTTGCGAGGCATGCCGCGCGTCCAGCCCCCACAGGCGCAGGGCCGCCTGCGGCACCAGGAACTGGTCCTGGATCTCGTCCACGATGGTGGCGGGCAGCGCCTGGCTCTCCGTCACCGACAGCAGCTGCAGGGCCCAGCGGTGCAGGCGGCCGGCGATGACCATGTTCTCGCTGCCGTGGCGGATCATGTCCATCATGCGCATCTCCAGGACCTTGATCTTTTCGCGCAGCATCTCGGCCTGGCGCTCCTGCAGGCTCACCGCGCGATGGCCGTGCGGGCTCGTGAGCTGCACGCTGGCCAGCAGCTCGGCGTGGCGCTGGAAGAAGTCAGGGGTGTTCGCCAGGTAATTGGCGAGGTCGTCCTCGGTAATCGGATTCATTGCGTTGTTGCTCATGGTCATGTCGGAATTTCCACCTCGCCCTCGAAAACGGTGACGGCCGGGCCCGTCATGCGCACCGGTGTCTGGCCACCGTCCCATTCAATCGTCAACTCCCCGCCGCGGGTCTGCACGTCGACCCGCCGGTCCAGGTGCCCCAGGCGGATACCGGCGACCACCGCGGCACAGGCCCCGGTGCCGCAGGCCAGGGTCTCGCCGGCGCCGCGCTCCCAGACCCGCAGGCGGACGTGGCTGCGGTCCACGACCTGCAGGAAGCCGACATTGACCTTGCGGGGGAAGCAGGGGTGTCGCTCCAGACGCGGGCCCAGGGAGGTCACCGCAGCGGCATCGGCATCGGGCACGAGCAGCACCGCGTGGGGATTGCCCATGGAAACGACCGCCACAGCGATGTCCGCCGCATCCAAGTGGAGAGGCCACAGCTGCCAGGGGCCACTGGCCTGGGCCTTCAGGCCCGAGGGATCGAAGGGGATGGCGGGCAGGTCGAAGACCGGCGCACCCATGTCCACGGTGACCCGGCCATCTTCCAGCAAGCGCAGCTCCAGGACGCGGCTCATGGTCTTGACGCGAATCGTGGACCGGTCGGTCAGGCCGCGCTCACGTACGAAGCGCACGAAGCAGCGCGCGCCGTTGCCGCAATGCTCGACCTCACCGCCGTCGGCGTTGTGGATCACGTATTCGAAATCGATGCCCGCCTCGGGCGAGGGGCGCACGGAGAGGATCTGGTCGGCACCGACGCCGAAGTGGCGGTCGGCCAGCCACCGGTATTGCTGCGGCGAGAGGTGCAGGCGGTGCCGGGTTTCGTCCAGGACGACGAAATCGTTCCCCGCCCCCTGCATCTTGGTGAAGCGAACGCGCATCGGGCGATTATCGGTCAGGGGGCCATGTTGTAATTCCGCGCATGGTCCGAGCCACCCAATTGCTGCACCCCGCCCGCGAACCCGCCCCCCTGCGTCCCGCGGCCACCGTCCTTCTGCTGCGGGACACCCCCGCAGGGGTCGAGATCCTCATGACACGGCGTTCGGCCACCGCGAGCTTCGCGCCGGGGGCCTATGTGTTTCCCGGGGGCGGTATCGACGCCGCCGACGCCCAGGCCCATGACATCGCCGCACGGCGCGCGACCCAGAGCGACCTGCGCCTGACCCAGGCGATCGCCGCGATCCGCGAGAGCTTCGAGGAGCTGGGCGTCCTGCTGGCACGCCACGCCGATGGCCGTGACGCCTCGTCCGCCGACATCGCCAGCATGGACCGCCATGCGCCCTTTGCCGCCCAGTGCCGCGCGCGCGGGCTGACGCTGGCGGCCGATGGCGTGTTCATGCTGGCTCACTGGATCACCGACCGAGACCTGCCCCGGCGCTTCGATGTGCCCTTTCTCGTGGCACGCATGCCCGAGGGCCAGGAGCCGGTGGCCGACGAGGCGGAACAATTCGAGCCGGTGTGGGTGCGCCCGGCCCAGGCCCTGGAGCGGCACGCGGCTGGCAATTTCTTCATGATCTTCCCGACTATCCGCACCCTGCAGCGGCTGGTGGCCTTCGACAGCGTGCAGGCGGTGCTGCGGGCCTGCGCCAGCGAGCAACCCCTGTGGACCAGTTGTCCGCGCGCCGGGCTGCTGGGGGGCCAGGACGCGCGTTACATGGAGGACGAGACGCCCTATGGCGAACTGGCCCTGGTGTGCCCCGACGGGCAGATCGCGCATCCGCTGGACTGGCAGACCGGTCATCCCGTGCCCCTGCTGCGGCACCTGCAGCGGCTGACCGCCCCGAACCCGGGGATGATGACCGGGCCCGGCACCAACACCTACCTGGTAGGCGACGCCGCCAGCGGCTACCTGGTGATCGACCCCGGCCCGGACGATACCGGCCATGTCGAGCGCATCGTGCAGGCCACAGGCGGCAAGGTGCGGGCCATCGTGTGCACGCACTCGCACCCGGACCACTCCCCTGCGGCACGCCCGCTGCAGGCACGCTGTCACGGCCGCCCGCCGGTGCTGGGTCTGCCCTCCCTGGCCACGGCACGCGCCGACAGCGCCTTCAACCCTGATGAAGCATTGGCAGACGGACAGGTGATCACGCTGGAGGGGGGCGGCCTCACGCACCGCCTGCAGGTGGTCCACACGCCCGGCCATGCGGCCAACCACCTGTGCCTGGTGCTGCTGGAGGACGGGCTGCTGTTCTCGGGCGACCACATCCTCAATGGCAGCACCACGGTCGTGGCCCCCCCCGATGGCGAGATGACGGCGTACCTGGAGTCCCTGGACCGCCTGGCCGGCCTGTGCACGCAGCACGGGATCGAATTCATCCTGCCCGCACACGGCTACGTGCTGGGCGAAGCGCCGCTGGCCATCGCCAAGCTCAAGGCGCACCGCCTGGCTCGCGAGGCGAAGGTGCTGAAGGTGATGCAGGCGATGCCGCAAGGCACGCTGCAGGACTGGCTGCCCCAGGCCTATGACGACGTGCCGGCAGCCATCCGGCCGGTGGCCCTGCACTCGCTGCGGGCGCATGTGGACCGCATCCGGGCACTGGGCCTGGCGGCGTGATGACCTCCGACCCGGCGCAGGGCGAGCCCGTGCGCCTGTCCAAGCGCGTGGCGGCAATGGTGCCGTGTTCGCGCAGCGAGGCCGAACGCTATATCGAAGGCGGCTGGGTACGGGTCGACGGTCAGGTGGTCGAGGTGCCGCAGGCGCGCGTGGCGCCCGCGCAATCGGTGACGCTGGACCCTGAAGCCAGCTTGCTGGCGCTCACGCCAGTCACCGTGCTGGCGAATATCGAAGGCCCGGGGGTCATCACCTGGGCCCAGCGCTGGAGCGAGGACCGCAGCGGGCTGCGCGTCACCGCGGCCCAGTTGCGCCAGGCACACGGCCTGTTGCCGCTGCCCGTCGGGGCCGAGGGCCTGGCGGTGTACAGCCAGGATCCGCGCATCACGCGCAAGCTCTCTCAGGACGCATTCGCGATCGAACAGGAATGGTTGGTGCAGGTGCAGGGCGAGCTCGCCGAGGGCGGCCTGGCGCGCCTGGAGCGCCTGGCTGCGCCGCAAACGGCCCGACCTGCGGAGCGCCCGCCCCTGAAAGCCAGTTGGCAAAGCGAGCGGCGCCTGCGCCTGGCGTTCAAGGGCCTCGATCCGGCACGGATCCCCTGGCTGTGCGAACAAGTGGGCCTGCAGGCCCTGCAGGGGCGCCGCATCCGCCTGGGGCGGCTGCCGCTGGCGGGTCTGCCACCGGGCCAGTGGCGGGCCTTGATGCCGCATGAACGCTTCTAGCGACAAGGCCCGCCCCGAAAATAAGTGTGAAGCCCGCCGATACGCCGGATTCTGTGCGTCGCGGTTGCCCGTGACGTGACCGCCATTCTTCTGGGCCGTGCGTCGCCGCAGCGGCTCGATGCTACCTACCCGCCAGCTCCCCGGGACACAGGTCGACACTGGCCTACTTGGTATTGCTGCACGTAGAGATTGCCCGTTTCACCCCCCGTGTTGCCACGGGGACTCGTCTCTGTTGC
>JACCDL010977423.1_pt1 | contig 35485 bp, 35 predicted proteins | sample 7441931 | NCBI WGS metagenome assembly JACCDL01 (sample SAMN15323437, study PRJNA562643) | freshwater metagenome | isolation source: river surface water | place: USA:Blue River Watershed | collected 2017-08-16 | reverse complement strand
GCGTAGCGACGCTTGGAGCCACCGAGCACCTTGATGCACAGCACGGATTTCGCGCCCGTGTTGTCGGCGACTTCGAGCCGGGATTCAGTCTGGATCATTTCAAAATATTCCCAACTTGTATCCAGTGCCGCGCAGTTGCATGACACCGGATCAGTCTTGGGCCTGTCGGCGCCTGGGGTAAGCCAAGCTTCGATTAGGCAGAAATCAGGCCTCGCTCCCCTGGACACTCCATGAAGAGGCAAAACCCAACGCTCGCCAAAAAATAGGCGAGCCCGCGATTATGCCTGAAAACTCGATCGCGTCAAGCGCTCGTCATGGCCGGACCTTCAGCCGCAGGCAGATAGGTGCCCGCAAGGGTCCGGAAATCGGCCTCCTGGGGGTCGGCGCCGGTCTCCTGGCGCAGAAGGGCGGCGACCTCCCCGGCCAGGTCGGCCGCCAGGCGGGCGTCCAGAAACAGAAGGCGCGAGCGCCGGGCCAGGACGTCTTCCACGGTGCGGGCGTATTCGTGGCGGGCGGCGAAGCGCACCATGGCCTCGGTCAGGCCGCCGCCCAGAACCCGGTCGGCGCCAGGCAGGGCCTGGATCGCAGGAGCCTCGGCACCATACAGATGCAAGCCCGGGGGCTGGCCCAGGTCGTTGGCGCGGTCTGCTGCTTGCGCACCAACAAGATGTAAGTTAGTGGTCACACCCTTTTTAGACTCGGTGAGTAAAGGGTCCAGCAGGCCCTGGTCTGCGCAGTGGGCGAGAACATCCTCGGCCATCGCGCGGTAGGTGGTCCACTTGCCACCGGTCACGGTCACCAGGCCCGAGGGGCTGGTCTGAACCGTGTGCTCGCGGCTGATGGCGCGGGTGGCACCCGCCTCCTCCTGGCCAGGCCGGACCAGCGGCCGCAAGCCGACCCACTGGCTACGCACATCCTGGCGGGTGGGGGTGCGCACAAGATAGCGGCCGATTTCAGACAGGATGAAGTCCACCTCGGCGTCCTGGGCCTGCGGCTCACGGGGCAGGTCGTCGCGGGGGGTGTCGGTGGTGCCCAGGATCACTTTGCCGAGCCAGGGAACGGCAAACAGCACCCGGCCGTCGGCCGTGCGGGGCACGAGCAGGGCTTGCCGCCCCGCAAGGAAATCGGCGTCGACAACCAGGTGCACGCCCTGGCTGGGGGTCACCAGGGGCCGAACCGCCCGGCCTGTGGCCTCGCCATCACGCTGGCGCAGGGCGTCGACCCAGACACCGGTGGCATTGACCACGCAGCCGGCCTGGACCTGGAAGGTGCGACCCGTTTCGCGGTCCCGGGCATGCAGGCCGATCACGCGGCCCGCCTCGTGGGCCAAGCCGGTGACTTCGCAGTGATTGACGACGAGCGCGCCTTCGCGGGCCGCGGTGCGGGCCAGGGCAACGGCCAGACGGGCGTCGTCGAACTGGCCGTCCCAGTAGCGCACGCCGCCTTTCAGGCCTTCGCCGCGCAGGGTGGGCAGGGCCTGCAAAGCCTCGCCCCGCCCGAGGAATTCGGTACGTCCCAGGCCCGCGGCGCCGGCCAAGGCGTCATAGGCCTTCAGGCCCACGCCGTAGAACGGCAGCTCCCACCAGCGGTAAGCCGGCATGATGAAGGCCAGGGGCTGGGCCAGGTGGGGCGCATTGCGAAGCAAGGTGGTGCGCTCGTGCAGGGCCTCGCGCACCAGGGACAGATTGCCTTGCGCGAGGTAGCGCACGCCGCCGTGCACGAGCTTGGTGGCGCGGGACGAGGTGCCGCCCGCGAAATCGTGCGACTCCAGAAGCACCACCGAAAGGCCGCGCGCTGCAGCGTCCAGAGCGACCCCGAGACCGGTGGCGCCGCCACCAATGACAGCCAGGTCGTAGCGCCGAGGTTGCGCCAATCGATCCAGTAACTGCGATCGTTGCATCCTGGAATTGTGGCCTAGCGGCCTGCGTGGCTCGCTGCCACCCAGGGGTACCGGATCAGGCGGGGATAGACTCGTGCGATGACTGACAGCGCCCCCACCTTTCTGCAAGAACCCCTGGCTTTCATTGGCGGGGGCAACATGGCCAGCGCCATCATCGGCGGACTGATCCGGCAAGGTCTGCCAGCCTCCGCGATCGAGGTGGTGGAGCCTTTCGAAGAAGCGCGCGCGCGCCTGCAGCAGGCGTTCGGCGTTCAGGCGATGGCCGCGCCGGGGTCGCAGCTGCAACGCGCCTCGCTGGTGGTGTGGGCGGTCAAGCCGCAGATGTTCAAGGACGCGGCCGCCCAAGTGCGCCCGCACCTGGCGCAGCCTCTGCACCTGAGTGTGGCGGCCGGCATCCGCTCGGACAGCATCGCGGCATGGTTGGCCACCGAACGCGTGGTGCGCTCCATGCCGAACACCCCGGCGCTGGTGGGCCAGGGCATGACGGCCTTGTTCGCTCGCGCGGGTGCGAGCGCTGACGACCGTGCGCGGATCGAGCAAGTGATCGCGACCACCGGCGAATTCCTGTGGGTCGAAAGCGAGAAGCACCTGGACGCGGTGACCGCGCTGTCCGGGTCGGGTCCGGCCTATGTGTTTCTGTTCCTGGAAGCGATGATCGAGGCGGGCGCGCAGATGGGTCTGACGCGCGAGCAGGCCAAGCGCCTGGGGATCGCCACTTTCGCGGGTGCGTCAGAGCTGGCGCGTCGTTCCGAGGAGCCACCCGCGGTGCTGCGCGAACGCGTGACATCCAAGGGCGGCACCACCTTCGCAGCGCTGACCGCGATGCAGCAGGCCCAGGTACCGCAGGCTTTCATTCAAGCCATGCACGCTGCCTACCAGCGCGCGGGAGAACTGGGCGACGAATTCGGCAAGGCCTGAGCACGCCGGCTGCGCCCGTCAGCGCAGCGCATAACCAGCGGCCACGCCGGCAAAGACGGTGAACCCCAGCCAGTGGTTGACGCGAAAGGCGCGAAAGCACCCCTCGCGGGTGCGCTCGCGGATCAAGGTGTAGTGCCACAGCGCCTGCGCGCCCGCAGCGGCCAGAGCCAGCGCGTAGGGCGCGCCCGCAAGCTGCGACCAGAGCAGCCCGGCCCAGGACACGAGGAACACCGCATAGCAGCCCATGACCACCGCCACATCGGCGCGGCCCCAGGTGATCGCAGAGGTCTTCATGCCAATGCGCAGGTCGTCGTCGCGGTCGACCATGGCGTATTCGGTGTCGTAGGCCAGCACCCAGAACAGGTTGGCCACGAGTAGCGCCCAGGCCAGTGCGGGCACCTCGCCGCGCACCGCGGCAAAGGCCATGGGAATGCCGAAGCTGAAGGCCACGCCCAGCACCGCCTGCGGCAGGGACACCACGCGCTTGGCGTAGGGATAGAGCACCGCGATGGCCAACGCCGCAAAGGACCATGCGATGGTGGCGGCGTTGGTGGTGAGCACCAGGGCGAAGGCAGCCAACGCCAGCACCGCGCCCACGGCCAGCGCCTCGCGCGGGGACACGCGGCCCGAGGTGACGGGGCGCTGCGCGGTGCGCTTGACGTGGCGGTCGAAGTCGCGATCAGCGACGTCGTTGATGCAGCAGCCGGCACTTCGCATCAGGATGGTGCCCAGCACGAAGACCGCCAGCAGGTGCCAGCCGGGAAAGCCCCCCGCCGCCACCCACAGCCCACCCAACGTCGGCCACAGGCACAGGAGCCAGCCGGCGGGTCGGTCCCAGCGAATCAGGTCCAGGTACAAGCGCAGTCGCTGCAGGGGACCTGCGGGAGGCAGGGGCGCTTCAGACGGGACCTGGGGTGTCATGGATCGGGCTCAGTCTTCGCTCAATCTTCGAGCAGCGAGCGCAGCATCCAGGCGGTCTGCTCGTGGTGGGTCATGCGCTGCGTGAGCAGGTCGGCGGTGGGCTCGTCGCTGCACTGGTCGGCCATCGGGAACAGTTCGCGAGCGGTGCGGGCTACCGCTTCGTGGCCATCGACCAAGATGCGCACCATCTCCGTCGCGGAGGGCGGCTGGCGCGGCGCATCAGGCAGGGAGGTGAGTTCGCCAAAACGCGCGTAACCGCCGGGGGCGGTGTGGCCCAGTGCGCGGATGCGCTCAGCGATCGGGTCGATCGCGTTCCACAGCTCGGTGTACTGGACCATGAACATCGAATGCAGGGAAGTGAACATCGGTCCCTTGACGTTCCAGTGAAAGTTGTGGGTGGACAGGTAGAGGGTGAAGGTGTCGGCAAGCAGGCGCGACAGGCCCTGCGCGATCGCCGCGCGGTCGTCTTCGCTGATGCCGATCTGGAGGAGGGGGGCGGTGGACGTGGCCATGGAAGCTCCTTGCAACAGGTCTGGGAGGGCCAGGCACTTTACGGGGCGAGCCGCACGCAGGGCAAGCACATCCTCGCGATCGGCGTCATTGCCTGACACGCATCAGGACAGTCGTTTGACACCGGGCAGCTCGCAGGCATAGATGGCGTTGCGAAGCGCAGCGATGGCCTCGTACCGCGTGAAGCTGCGCCGCCAGGCCAGCACCACACGTCGGTACGGCACGTCGCCGTCGGCGAAGGGGATGTACTTCACGTAGGCGCGGGCGTCCTTGCGGCGCTTGGCGCTGGACGTTTCCATCGCCTCGTCACTGACGGACAGGCGCGGCACCAGGGTGACGCCCATGCCGGCAGCCACCATGTGCTTGATGGTCTCGAGCGACGAACCCTCGAAGCTTTTGCGTATGCCCTCGGCGTCGCTGGAAAAGCGGGCGAACTCGGGGCAGACCTCGAGCACGTGATCGCGAAAGCAATGACCGGCTCCGAGCAGCAGCATGGTCTCGCTCTTGAGTTCCTGCGAGGTGATGGTGGCCTTCGAGGCCAGGGGATGGGCGCTGGGCACGGCAGCCATGAAGGGCTCGTCATACAAAGAGGCAATCGCGAGGCCCGTGTCGGGAAAGGGCTCGGCCAGGATGGCGCAGTCGATCTCGCCGGTGCGCAGCATCTCCAGCAGGCGCACAGTGAAGTTCTCTTGCAGCATCAGCGGCATCTGCGGCGTGCGCTCGATGGCCTCGCGCACCAGGCCGGGCAGGAGGTAGGGGCCGATGGTGTAGATCACGCCCAGCTTCAGAGGGCCCGAGAGCGGGTCCTTGCCCCGCTTGGCGATTTCCTTGATGGACGCGGCCTGCTCCAGCACGCTTTGCGCCTGGCGCACGATCTCCTCGCCCAGGGGCGTGATGGACACCTCGTTGGCGCTGCGCTCGAAAAGCTTGACCTCGAGTTCGTCCTCGAGCTTCTTGATGGCGACCGAGAGCGTGGGTTGCGAGACGAAGCACGCCTCTGCCGCCTTGCCGAAATGCCGCTCGCGCGCGACGGCGACGATGTATTTGAGTTCGGTGAGGGTCATGTCCGCGTACAGGTGAGTTCAGGCCTTGAGGTAGTCGGATTTTCCACCCAGCCAGCGGGCCACGTGGCGTTCGGCCAATTCGGGGTGGCGATCGAGCACCGCGGGAGCCAGCGCACGTACTGCCTCCAGCAGGGGGCGGTCGGCCTCCAGGTCGGCGAAGCGAAGGAGCGGCGCACCCGACTGGCGCGCCCCCAGAAATTCGCCAGGCCCGCGGATTTCCAGATCGCGACGGGCGATCTCGAAGCCGTCGTTGGTCTCGGCCATGGCCTTCAGGCGCTCGCGGGCGGTCTCGCCCAGGCGGCCGTTCTCGCCCGCGGCATACAGCAGCACGCAGGCTGAAGCCGCCGCGCCGCGCCCGACACGCCCGCGCAGCTGGTGCAGCTGCGACAGGCCAAAGCGCTCGGCATGCTCGATCACCATGAGCGAGGCGTTGGGCACATCCACGCCCACCTCGATGACGGTGGTGGCGACCAGCACCCCCATCTCGCCAGACTCGAACAGGGACATCACCGCCTTCTTCTCGGCCACGGGCATGCGCGAATGCAGCAGGCCCACCAGGATGCCGGGCAGGGCCTCGCCCAAGGCCTGGTGGGTGGCCGTGGCGTTGGTGAGGTCCAGCGCCTCGCTCTCTTCGATCAAGGGGCACACCCAGTAGGCCTGGCGCCCCGCCTGTACCTGCACGCGGATCCGATCGATCACCTGGTCGCGGCGCGTGTCGGCGATGACCTTGGTAACGACAGGCGTGCGGCCCGGGGGGAGTTCATCGAGGGTAGAGACATCGAGATCGGCGTAGTAGCTCATGGCCAGCGTGCGCGGGATGGGCGTAGCCGACATCATCAGCAGGTGCGGCTCGACGCCTGCATCCCGCATTTTTTCGCGCAGGGCCAGACGCTGCGCCACGCCGAAGCGGTGCTGCTCGTCGATGATGGCCAGCGCCAGCTTCTGAAACTGCACCTGCTCCTGAATCACCGCGTGCGTGCCCACGATCAAGGCTGCCTCGCCGCTGGCGATGAGAGCCAGCATCTCGGCGCGCTCCTTCTTCTTCTGGCTGCCAGTCAGCCAGGCCACGCGCTGGCCGCGGGGAGCCAGCAGGGGCTCGAGCCAGCCGATCAACTTGCGGAAATGCTGCTCGGCGAGGATTTCGGTGGGCGCCATGAGCGCGCACTGCGCGCCGGCGTCGATGGCCACCGCGGCGGCCAGGGCGGCGACCACGGTCTTGCCCGAGCCGACATCGCCTTGGAGCAAGCGGTGCATCGGGACCGGGCGCGCCAGGTCGGCGGCGATCTCCTGGCCCACCCGGTGCTGTGCGCGCGTGAGGCCAAAGGGCAGCGCCGCGAGCAGTTGCTCGTGCAGGCCACCCTGCGTGGCCACCAGGGCCGGCGCGCGCAGCACGTCGCGTTCGCGCTTGCTTTGCAGCTGCGACAGTTGCTGCGCGAGGAGTTCCTCGGCCTTCAGGCGCTGCCAGGCCGGATGGCTGCGGTCCTCCAGCGTGGCCAGGGGCGTGCGCGGACCGGGGTGGTGCAAGAACTGCAGCGCCTCGCGCAGCCCCCACGCCGGGTCCAGTCCGACACGGGCAGCCAGCCCGGGCGGGAAGGTGTCGGACAGGTCGGCGCGCGCCAGGCCCGAGAGCACCGCCTTGCGCAGGTAGGTCTGGGGCAGCGTGGCCACGGTGGGATAGACCGGCGTGAGCGCCTCGGGCAGCGGGCCCTGGGCCGGGCGACACACCGGGTGCACCATCTGCCAGCCAAACAGGCCGCCACGCAGTTCGCCCCGCGCGCGGATGCCGGTGCCCACCGCCAGCGACTTTTGCTGCGCGGGATAGAAGCTGAAGAAACGCAGCTGGCAGGTGTCGGTGCCGTCGTCGAGCGTGACCACCAACTGGCGCCGCGGGCGGTAGGCGATCTCGCTGGCGGTGACCGTGCCCTCGACCTGCACGGTGTCGCCTTCGCGCGCATCGCGCAGGCGGGTCAGGCGGGTTTCGTCCTCATAGCGCAGGGGCAGGTGCAGCGCCAGGTCAATGTCGCGCGCGAGGCCCAGCTTGCGCAGGGCCTTCTGGGGCGCGGACAGGGGCTTGCTGCCTTGCATGGGACAATTCTGCCTCTTCCGACCGCCCGGATTCGCGGGCGCCATTCACTTCTTGGTACGGGCCTGTCCAGCCCTCAAGCGCATGCGCACCTACACCACCGGCGACTTCGATTTCGCCCTGCCCCCCGAGCTGATCGCCCAGCACCCCGCTGCGGAACGCAGCGCCTCGCGCCTGCTCGATGGCCGCGGCCCCCAACCCGTCGACCGTATCTTCCGTGACCTGCCGGGCCTGCTGCGCGCGGGCGACCTGCTGGTGTTCAACGACACACAGGTGGTGAAAGCGCGCCTCTTTGGCGAGAAGCCCACCGGGGGCAAGCTGGAACTGCTGATCGAACGCGTGTTGACCGGTCATGAGGTCGTGGCCCACATGAAGGTGAGCAAGAAGCCGCCCGCAGGGACGGTGCTGCGCATGGACGGCGGCTTCGAGGCGACCCTGCTCGGGCGCTGGCCGCAGGACGACGGTCCGCTGTTCCGCCTGCGCTTCTCGGGCGAGCCGCACGAGCTGATGGCGCGCCACGGCCATGTGCCCTTGCCGCCCTACATCGAGCACGCCGACACGGCCGACGACGAGCGCCGCTACCAGACGGTGTTCGCGAAGCACCCGGGCGCGGTAGCGGCCCCGACCGCCGCCCTGCATTTCGACGAAGGCGTGCTGGCGGACCTGCAAGGCCGGGGCATCGAGCGCGCCAGCGTGACCCTGCATGTGGGCGCGGGTACCTTCCAACCCGTGAAGACCGAGAACATCGCCGAGCACCAGATGCACAGCGAGTGGTATGACGTACCGGCAACCACGCAAGAGGCCATCGCCGCAACCCGCGCGCGGGGCGGACGGGTGCTGGCGGTGGGAACGACCACGGTACGCACGCTGGAATCCTGGGCGGCCAGCGGGCAGGCCACAGGCGACACGGCCATCTTCATCACGCCGGGATTCGGTTTCCGGGTGGTGGACTTGATGATCACCAACTTTCACCTGCCTCGCTCCACGCTGATGATGCTGGTGAGCGCGTTTGCAGGGTATGAGCCGGTGATGAATCTTTACCGCCATGCGATCGAAGAACGCTACCGTTTCTTCAGCTACGGCGATGCAATGTTGTTAAGCCCCCCCGAAGCGACCTGCGGTCACCTCCCCCTGTTAGGGGGCGTCACCGGTGGACCGGCAAAGCCGGATCCACGCTGACCCTGGCACTCAAAACCCTCCCGGCACTATTACCCAAGATGCTCGAATTCCAAGTTCTCAAGACCGAAGGCCACGCGCGCCGCGGCACGCTGACCCTGAACCACGGCGTGGTGCAGACCCCGATCTTCATGCCGGTGGGCACCTATGGCACGGTCAAGGGCGTGACGCCGCGCTCGTTGGATGAAATGGGCGCGCAGATCATTCTGGGCAACACCTTCCACCTGTGGATGCGCCCCGGCCTGGACGTGATGCAGCAGTTCGGCGGCCTGCACCGCTTCGAGCAGTGGAAGAGGCCGATCCTCACCGACTCGGGGGGCTTTCAGGTCTGGAGCCTGGGCGAGATGCGCAAGATCAGTGAGGAAGGCGTGAAGTTCGCGTCCCCCGTGAATGGCGACAAGCTCTTTCTCACCCCCGAGATCTCGATGCAGATCCAGACGACGTTGAACAGCGACATCGTGATGCAGTTCGACGAGTGCACACCGTACGAGATCAAGGGCCAGCTCACAACGCATGCGCAGGCGCGCCACTCGATGGAATTGAGCCGGCGCTGGGCGCTGCGCTGCCAGGCCGAATTCGCGCGCCTGGAGAACCCCAACGCGCTCTTTGGCATCGTGCAGGGCGGCATGTTCGAGGACCTGCGCCAGGAGTCGCTGGACGCGCTGGTGGATATGAACTTTCCCGGCTACGCGGTGGGCGGCGTGAGCGTGGGCGAACCCAAGGAAGACATGCTGCGCGTCATGGCGCACACGCCGCACCGCCTGCCGGCGAACAAGCCCCGCTACCTCATGGGTGTGGGCACGCCCGAGGACCTGGTCGAGGGCGTGACACAAGGCGTGGACATGTTCGATTGCGTGATGCCCACGCGCAATGCGCGCAACGGCCACCTGTTCACGCGCTTTGGCGACCTCAAGCTGCGCAACGCTCGCCATCGCAGCGATGAGCGGCCGATCGACGAGACCTGCACCTGCTACACCTGCCGGGGCACGACAGCGGCCGACGGCACGGTGACGGGCGGCTTCTCGCGCGCCTACCTGCACCACCTGGAACGCTGCGGCGAGATGCTGGCGCCGATGTTGGCCAGCATCCACAACCTGCACTACTACCTGAACCTGATGCGCGAGGTGCGCGATGCCCTGGAGGCCGGTGCGTTCGCAACGTTTGTGCGTCAGTTCCGAGAGGATCGGGCGCGCGGGGTGTGAGTCCGGGGCCTCAGGAGATCGCGCCGTCCAGGTAGTACCAGCGTCCGTCTTCGCGCACGAAGCGGCTGCGTTCATGCAAGCGATGCGCAGGTCCGCTGCGGGCCGGGCGGCTGCGGGCCACGAATTCGACCTCGGCGCGGTCGGGACCGGTCTCGCAGTGATCACGCACCTCCAGGCCCAGCCACCGCACGCTGGTATCGAGGTCCAGTGACCCAGGACGCGTCGAAGCGTGCCAGGTGGCGAGCAGGTAATCGCGGTCGCCGCGCACGAAGGCGGTGTAGCGCGATCGCATGAGGGATTCGGCGTCGGGGGCGGGTGCGTGGTGCCAGCGGCCGCAGCAGTCTGCGAAGTTCAGGGGCTGCGCGCGCGATCCACCCCGGCGGCCACAAGGACAAGGACTCGCGGTCAAGACGGTCATGCGGCCCTCACCACCACAAGGCCACGAGGAAGACGCCGATCATCATGAAGGCGAGCACCACCTTGGCCACCAGGCCCGCCATCAGGCCCAGCCAGGTGGCCACACCCACGTGGAGTGCACCCGGCGTGTCGCGGCGTGCCAACCATTCACCGAGAGCGGCGCCCACCAGCGGGAGAAACAACACGCCCACCAGGCCGGTGAAGAGGCCGGCCACCGTACCGATGGCGGCGCCCAGGACCGCCTGGCGGCTCGCGCCCGCTCGGCGTGCACCGAGCAACGCAGCCACATGATCGAGCACCCAGGCTGCGATGGCCATTGCGGTGACAGCGGCGATGGCGCCCCAGCCCACACGGGTGAAGTCGTCGATCCAGGCGCCCAGCACGATGCCCGCGAGCACGAACACCGTTCCCGGCAGCGCCGGCAGCAAGGTGCCGGCCAGACCCAGGACGATCAAGGCAGCACTGAGGATCCAGAGCAGGACGTCGGTCACAGCGGACGCTGAGCGGGCAGGGTGACTAGTCGGACTCGGTGAACACCGTCAACACCCCGGTGTAGCCATACAGGTGGTGACGCGCGATCTCGCCCGCGGCAAAGAAACCGACCAGGGGGACGTCGCCCAACGCATGGCGCACGATCTGCAGCTCGGCGCTCGGGCCGCCGAAGTGTGCGCCGCCGCGTCCGGTGCAGCTGACGTAGACCGCGCCAGCGATGCGCCGCGCGAGCGAGGGCGCGGCCAGGGCCTCGCGCGAGGCCAGTGCGGCCGCCAGGGGCTGACTCACGTCTTCGGGTTCGAGTTCCTCGCGGATCTCGGCGCAGATGCGGGTGAGGTCGGCGCGCGCGGCCTGCGCATGGCGCTGGCAGAACGCCATCGGCATGCCCGCCTCGACGCGCTCGGCGATGGCCACGCCACGGCGGCCTGGATCCAGTCCGATGATGTGACGCACGCGCACGTCGGCGCCGAAGCTGCCGGTGCGGCCCACCGCCTGCTGGCCCTGTGTCGTCAGGCCGACCAGGGTCGCGCGCAGGACGGCCATGGCCTCCTGCGGCCTGTCCAGAGAGATGCCCAGGTCCGACAGCAGCAGGTCCAAGGCTGGCTGGCCGTCGATCTCCAGGAGGACATGACCCTCGGCCTGCGTGATGGTGCGCTCGCGGCTCACCGGCTGACAGCCCTGCGTGACGCGCGAGATCAGGTGCACGCCCTCGCCGAACGCCACGCCGGACAGCCCCCCGCTGTAGACGCCGCCGGCAGCGCCTTGTCCGCGGATGTTGCCGTTGCCACCCACCGCGAATTGCACGGTCTCGCCGCGGCTGGAAGCCAGGCCGCCAAAGAGATAGCCGGCGTCGGTGCGGGCCGCCATCTCGGCGATGAGTTCGGCCACGTCGGGCGTCTGGGCGTCGGCATGGACCAAGGCGGTGTGCGGCTCAAAGCCCAGGCCCAGGGGCGCGACCCCGGAGAAGACGCGGTACTGGTCCGGCGGCAAGGCGCACAGCATCACGGCCATCGCGGGTTCGTCGAAGTACTCGACGTTGTTGGCGGCGATGCCCACACCGACGGTGCCGGACCAATCCGTGACCTCGGGAAGTTCAGCCGAGAGGTGATCCAGGATCTCGCGCGCATGGGGCGCGTAGTGGTCGGTGATATAGAGCAGACCCAGTGTCGGCGCGCTGGCGTAATCGGCAAGTGCCATCTGCGCCCTCAGCTGCGCAAGGACCAGCCCCGCCCCCATGGGCCAATGCGGGTGCGTGGCATGGCCGAAGGGGAATAGCTTCATCACGAGAGGGTGGGCCCGAGCCGGGTCAGGCCTGGCCGTTGGTACGGCTGGCGGATTTGCCCGGCTTGCGCGGCTTGCGCGGCTTGCGTGGTGCGGCTGCGGGGGCCGCTGCAGCAGCGGTCGGGGCTGACCGGCGCGCGCCGCCGGAACGGGAGCGGCTGGCGGGCGCCTGAGCCGCCGCTTGGGCGGCCTGCGCGGCCTGGGTCGCTTCCTGCATCGCGGAAGCGGCGATGTGCTGGAACTGCTGCGTGAGGGAGCCCCACCACTGGAGGGGGTCGACGACACCCGCGGCGGGAGCCGCGGACTTCGCGGACTTCGAGGATTTGGCGGCGTCGGGTTCAGGCGCCGGTGCCGGGGCGGCCGCCGCCTGCGGCGTGAGCTTCATCGCCTGCGCGAGGTCCGCCATGCTGCAGTTCATGCCCTTGAGGGTGGCCAGCGTCATCTTCTGGACTTCCAGGGCCTGGATGGTGGCACCCAGGGCCTTGGAGTTCTGCTCGAGCCAGAAGTGGACGGCACGCAACTCCTGGATGCGTTTGTCCAGCTCCTCGACGTCCAGCGTGGGCGCCACCCAGTTGGACAGGCTCGGCATCTGGGGCAGGTTTTCGGTCGTGCCCTTGGCGAGGTTTTGCAGGAAGTCAAAACCGGGAACGAGTTTGGCAAAGCCGTAATGCGACGAGTCGGTCATGGGCGGCACTCCAGGGAAATGGCAATCAGCTTATCAGGCCAGGACATGCCACGTCGAACGCCGAAAAAGTCTGTTGCCTCCCCCGGGCCTCAACGCTTGGGGTGTGACGATCCGTGGCCGTGTTCACTTCCATGACTGTGACCGTGACCGTGACCGTGGCCGTGCCCGTGGCCGTGGCCGGCATCGCTCGCGTGCGCGCCAGCGGGCGGGCGTGCCGACACGGCCACCTGCAGTTCGACGCGGCGCTCGGCGCCCTTGGCGTCGCGGAGCAACAGGGTCAGCGGCACGCGGGTGTCGGGCTTGAGCGGCGCCTTCAGGTCCATGAGCATGAGGTGATAGCCACCCGGCTTGAGGTCGACCGCCTTGCCCGCGGGCAATGCCAGGGAGGGAATCGAGCGCATGCGCATGACATCGCCCTCGAGCTTCATCTCGTGCACCTCGGCGACGCCGGCCACTGGCGACACCAGGCCTACCAGCGTGAGCGGCTCGCTGGCCGTGAGGCGCATGAAGGCGCCGGTGCCGGCCTGGCCCGGCACGCTGGCGCGGATCCAGGCCGCTTCGACCTTGACCGGGGGGGCGGCCGCGGGCTGGGCCATCGCAGGCAGCACCAGCAAACCGGACAGGAACATGAAGCCTGCGAGCAGGCGGGAGGAAAGGGAAGCCATACGAAGTCCTTTGGAAAGAGGATGCATGAAAGGAAGCAGGTCATGTGATCGCAGGCGGACACGCCTCGAAGCGCGGGACCTCGAGCCACATCGGCACGCGATGAACCAGGAAGTCACCGACACCGCCAGACGGGCGGGCGGCGCTGCCAGCGTCAGGCCGACGCGTCGGGTGGCGCGCGAGCCGGCGGCGGCCAGGCCGCGTGCACGGCGGGGCCGATCGCCTGCGGACGCTGCGGCAGGATCGCCGCCGACCAGTCCGGCCCCGCCATCACGTGGGGGGCGCTGGGCGGCAGTCCCGCCGGAACGCACTGCGGACACTCCAGCGCGGTGGGGCTCAGGTCGGTGGAGGCGCCGGACGGGGCGACCCACTTGTAGACGCCGCCCGAGCAGACCATCTCCAGGGGCCGCGGCGTGACCGCGGGCGACGCCACAGCCACGCCCAGCGACAGCAGGAATCCGGCCAGCACGAGGCGGGCCAAGCAGGTCATGTGCCGCAGGGTTTGCATGGCCTCGATTATCGTTGCCCCGGGTGCCGAGCACCGGCCGCCTCGGGTAGGCTCCCGGTCATGCGCAGCCTGTTTCATTTCGCCTTCCATGTCACCGACCTCGACGAGGCCCGCCGCTTTTATGGCGGCGTCCTGGGGTGCACCGAGGGCCGCAGCACGGACACCTGGGTCGACTTCGATTTCTTTGGCCACCAGATCTCCCTGCACCGGGGGCAGCCCTTCGCCACGCAGCGCACGGGGCGCGTGGGCGATCAGCTGGTGCCGATGCCGCACTTCGGCCTGGTGCTCGCCCTGCCCGATTGGGAGGCGCTGGCCGCGCGCCTGCGCGCCGCAAAGGTCGACTTCGTGATGGAGCCGCAGCTGCGTTTCGCCGGCCAGCCCGGCGAGCAATGGACGATGTTCTTCTGCGACCCCTGCGGCAACCCGATCGAGGTCAAGGGCTTTCGCTCGCTCGAGGGGGTCTACGCGCAGTAGGTCCGTCGCGGGCGCACACGCTCGGTAGGACTGCACCTGCAGCGGCAAGGGCTGCCGTGAGATGGCCACCCTCACGGTGGCTTGCTACGGTCGCCCGCGATGACCTTCTCCGACGTCCTGTGCCCGTCGTGCGCGCTCTTCCTGGACTTCGACGGCACCCTGGTCGACCTCGTGTCGCACCCCCAGGCAGTGGTCGTCCCCCCGGGGCTGCCTGACACGCTCGGGCGGCTGCGGGATCTGCTCGCAGGCGCCATCGCAGTGGTGAGCGGGCGACCCATCCAGCAGATCGACCGCTTTCTGGCGCCCCTGGTCCTGAGCGTGGCGGGCGTACATGGCGCGGAGCGCCGGCGCGCCGATGGATCGCTGGCCTGGCAGACGGTCAGCCCGATGGACGCGGTGAAAGAGGTGGCCCTGGCGCTGGCACGTGCCCACCCGGCGCTGGTGGTCGAGACCAAGCGAGGCGCTGTTGCCGTCCATTACCGCCAGGCGCCCCAACTGCAGGCGCTGTGCCTGGCCGCGATGCAGGCGGCGGTCGAACAGTCGCCCGGTCTGACGCTCCTGTGCGGAAAGATGGTGGTAGAGGCCAAGCCCAGTTGCACCACCAAACGCCAGGCGATCGAGGCCTTTCTGGACGAGGCGCCCTTCGCCGGCCGCACCCCGGTCTTCGTGGGCGATGACACCACCGATGAATCGGGTTTTGCCAGCGTGCAGGAGCGCGGCGGCCTCGGTGTGAAGGTGGGCGAGGGGCCGACCGTGGCTCGGGAGCGGGTGGCCAACCCCGGCGCCATGCGCGAGGTCATGGAGCAGGCCCTGGCCCGCCACAGGGAACGTACACCATGAATAGCAGCGACCTGCAGGCCGGTGGCCTCACGCCGGGGCGCTCACTGAACCTGGGGATGATCGGCAACTGCGCCTTCAGCGCCCTCATCGATCCGGTGGGCTGCATCGTCTGGTGCTGCCTGCCACGCTTTGACGGCGATCCGGTGTTCAACGCGCTGATCGATCCTGGCCCCAACGGCAGCCTCTGGGCCTTCGAGCTGGAGGACTTCATGCGCAGCGAGCAGCGCTACGAGCCCAACACCGCGGTGCTGCGCACACGCCTCTTTGACCGCCTCGGCCAGGGCATCGAGATCACCGACTTCGCGCCGCGCTTTGTCAATCGCGGGCGCACCTTCCGGCCCCTGACCATCGTGCGGCGGGTGCAGGTGCTGGGGGGCTCGCCACGCCTGCGAGTGCTGCTGCGCCCGCGCTTTGACTGGGGCCGCAGCGTGCCGACCACCACCCAGGGCAGCACCCACATCCGGTATGTCGGTCCTTACAGCGCGCTACGACTGAACAGCGACGCGCCGCTGTCGTACATCCTGTCGGAGACCTTCTTCGTCGCGGACCGGCCGATGAACTTCATCCTGGGGCCCGACGAGACGCTGCTCACGGGCATCGAGGACACGGCGCGCGGCTTCGAGCAGCAGACCGGCGACCACTGGAAAAGCTGGTCGCGCGCGCTGTCGCTGCCGCTGGAGTGGCAGGAGGCGGTGATCCGTGCGGCGATCACGCTCAAGCTCTCACTGTTCGAAGACACTGGCGCGATCGTGGCAGCCATGACCACCAGCATCCCCGAGGCGCCGCACAGCGGCCGCAACTGGGACTATCGCTTTTGCTGGTTGCGCGATGCCTTTTTCGTAGTGCGGGCCCTGAACAGCATTTCCGAGGTGGCCACGATGGAGGACTACCTGCACTGGTTGAACAATGTGGTGGTGCGTTCACGCGGCGGTCACATCCAGCCGCTGTATGGCATCGGGCAGGAGGCCTCGCTGCCCGAGTCCGTCCTGGCGCACCTGCCCGGGTACCGCGGGATGGGACCCGTGCGCGTGGGCAACCAGGCGGCGGAACATGTCCAGCACGACGTGTACGGCAATATCGTGCTGGGGGCTTCGCAGGCCTTCCACGACCACCGGCTGTTTCGGCGCTCGGGTCCCACCGAGTTCGGCTACCTGGAGGCGGTGGGAGAACAGGCCTACCGCGTGTACGACCAGCCCGATGCCGGCATGTGGGAGCTGCGCACCCGCGCGCGCGTGCACACCTCGTCGGCGCTGATGTCGTGGGCCGCATGCGACCGCCTGGCCAAGGTGGCCCAGGTACTGAGCCTGCCCGAGCGGGTCACCTACTGGCGTGCACGCGCGGAGACCATCCGCACGCGCATCCTGCGCGAGGCCTGGAGCGAGGAGCGGCAATCGTTCGTGGAGAGCTTTGGTGGGCGCGATCTGGACGCCAGCGCACTGCTGATGGCGGAAGTGAACTTCATCGAGCCGCGCGATCCGCGCTTCATCGCCACGATCGACGCGCTGGAGCGCACGCTCGGTGATGGTCCCTTCATGCGCCGCTACGAGGCGCCCGATGATTTCGGCAAACCCGAGACCGCCTTCAACATCTGCACCTTCTGGCGTATCGACGCCCTGGCCCGCATCGGGCGCCAGGCCCAGGCGCGCGAGATCTTCGAGCTGATGCTCGCCAGCCGCAACCCGCTGGGCCTGCTGTCCGAGGACACCCACGCGCAGACCGGCGAGATGTGGGGCAACTTTCCGCAGACCTATTCCATGATGGGCCTGATCAATGCAGCGGTGCGCTTGTCGGCCAGCTGGGACACGGTGATCTGAGGGCATGGCGTGTCACGGCTAGTCGTCGTCTCCAACCGCGTCGCCGATCCGCGCAGGACGGCCGCCGGCGGGTTGGCGGTGGCCCTGGCCGAGGTGTTGAACAACACCGGAGGGGTGTGGTTCGGATGGAGCGGCAAGGTCGTGGAGCCCGAAGATGGCGGCCGTGCCGGCGAGGGCACGGTGCACCGCCACCGGGCGGGCCCGGTCAAGCTGGTCACGGTGGATCTGAGCCGGGAGGACCACGACACCTATTACCTGGGCTATGCCAACGGCGTGCTGTGGCCGGTCTTTCACTATCGGCTGGACCTGGCCGACTTCGATGCGGGCTACATCAACGGCTATCGCCGAGTGAACCAGCTCTTTGCAAAGCTGCTGGCACCGCTGCTCAAGCCCGACGACCTGGTGTGGGTGCACGACTACCACCTCGTGCCCCTGGCCAGCGAGCTGCGGGCCCTGGGCTGTCAGCAGCGCATCGGCTTTTTCCTGCACATCCCGCTGCCGCCGCCGATGATCCTGGCGGCCATCCCGGGGCATGACTGGCTGGTGCGGGGCCTATGCGCCTACAACGTCGTGGGCTTTCAAAGCCAGACCGACCACACGCACTTTTGCAGCTACATCGAGCACGAAGCCAAGGCGCAGTCCGTGGGTGAGGGGCGCTGGCGCGTGTTTAACCGCACGGTGCACGCGGGTGCGTTTCCGATCGGGATCGATGTGGACGAATTCACCGCGCTCGCGCAGGCCCGTGACAGCCGCGAGATGTTTGATCGCATGAAGCGCGAATACTCCTTGCGCAATCTGATGGTGGGCGTCGACCGCCTGGACTATTCCAAAGGCCTGCCGCAGCGCCTGCGGGCCTTTCGTGAGCTGCTGCAGAAACACCCGGAAACCCACCGACGTGCCACCCTGATCCAGATCGCCTCCCCCAGCCGCGAGGACGTCAGCGCCTACACCGAGATCCTGCACGAGCTCGAGAGCCTGTGCGGCTCCATCAACGGCAACTACGGCGACTTGGAGTGGATGCCCGTGCGCTACATCCACCGCACCGTGGCGCGTCCGCGCCTGCCGGGGCTGTACCGCGCCTCGCGCGTGGCCCTGGTCACGCCGCTGCGCGATGGGATGAACCTGGTGGCCAAGGAGTTCATCGCAGCGCAGGACCCGGAGGACCCCGGCGTGCTGGTGCTCTCGCGATTTGCCGGCGCCGCGGAGCAACTGGCCGAGTCGCTGCTGGTGAACCCCTACGACACCGAGGGCACGGCCAGCGCGATCCAGATGGCACTGCAGATGCCGCTGGAGGAGCGACGCACGCGCCACCATGCGCTATTGGCCACTTGCAAGCAGTACGACGTGCACTGGTGGTGCAACAGCTTCCTGGGTGCGCTGCGGCAGGCGCAGGCGCAGGAGTCGGGTACGCCCTGGCTGCGGCTGTGAGCGTGAGCTCCGCCGCGCCTGCTGCGTGCGGCTGTCTGCCCTGGCGCTCAGGCGGCCAGGGGCGCGATCTTCTGGTCGATCGCTCCGAACAGGCTCTGGCCGTCCTTGCCCTTCATCTCGATGCGGATGGTGTCGCCGAATTTCATGAATTCGGTCGAGGGCTGGCCGTCCTGGAGGGTCTCGATCGCGCGCTTCTCGGCGATGCAGCTGTAGCCCTTGGGCCAGTCCATCCGTCCGCCCTTGCCTTCCACGCCCTTGTTGCTCACGGTGCCCGAGCCGACGATGCTGCCGGCGCGCACATTGCGCGTCTTGCAGATATGGGCAATGAGCTGGCCGAAGTGGAAGGTCATCTCCGGACCGGCGTCGCACAGACCGACGCGGCGACCGTTCCAGGTGCTTTGCAGCGTGAGATGTACACGCCCGCCCTGCCAGGCGTCGCCGAGTTCGTCGGGTGTGACGGCCACCGGGCTGAAGGCGGTGGCAGGCTTGCTCTGGAAAAAGCCGAAGCCCTTGGCCAGTTCGTCGGGAATGAGGTTGCGCAGGCTCACGTCGTTGACCAGCATCAGCAGGCGCACCCCCTCCAGGGCCTCCTCGGGGGAGGCGCCCATGGGCACGTCGCCAGTGGCCACGCTGATTTCGGCCTCGAAGTCGATGCCGAAATCTTCCGAAGGCACGACCACGTCGTCGCAGGGTCCGATGAAGTCGTCGCTGCCGCCCTGGTACATCAGGGGGTCGGTGTAGAAGGTGTCGGGCACTTCGCTCTTGCGGGCAGCGCGCACCAGTTCCACATGGTTGATGTAGGCCGAGCCGTCGGCCCACTGGTAGGCACGGGGCAGAGGCGCCATGCATCGCGCGGGTTCGAAGGGAAAGGCGTGCCGCGCCTTGCCGTGATTGAGCGTGTCGTAAAGGTCCTGCAGCTGCGGCGAAATGAAGTTCCAGTCGTCCAGCGCCTGCTGCAGACGCTCGGCGATGCCGGTCGCATAATGCGCCGTCGCCAGGTCGCGCGAGACCACCACCAGCTGTCCGTCGCGCGAACCGTCCTTGTACGTTGCGAGCTTCATTGCGCTTGTCCCCAGGTCCTGTGATCGGTTAGAGTCCGCCATGCATTACGCATGGTGAAACGAATTTAACTAATCGAAATTCTACAGGACGGTTCGTGAAGGAACGCGCAGGCATCCAGTCGGTGGAAGTGGGCTTCGCCCTGCTGGATGCCCTGGCCCGCGCGCCCGGCCCCTTGATGCTGCGTGACCTGGCCGCCGCCGCCGGCATGAGCGCCGCCAAGGCCCACCGCTACCTCGTGAGCTTTCAGCGCCTGCAGCTGGTCACGCAAGACGGCAGCACCACCCGCTACGACCTCGGCCCCGCCGCCCTGAAGCTGGGCCTGGCCTCGCTCTCGCGCCTGGACGCGGTCAAGCTCGCGCGCGAGCGGGTCGCCGCCTTGGTGGAGGCGCTGGGACACACCGTGGCCCTGGCGGTGTGGGGCAACCGTGGCCCCACCATCGTGCACTGGGAGGAGTCGCCGCAGGCCGTCACCGTGAACCTGCGCCTGGGCGACGTGATGCCCTTGCTGTCCTCGGCGACCGGCCGCTGCTTTGCCGCCTGGCTGCCGCAGGACGCCCTGGCGCCGCTGCTGCGTGACGAACTCACGCGCGCGCAGCGTCAGCCGCTGCCCGACGTGCCCACCACGATGGCGCAGGTGCAGCGCCTGCTGGCCGACACACGCGACCAGGGCCTGGGCCGCGTGGTGGACGCCCTGCTGCCTGGTGTGGCGGGTTTTTGCGCACCGGTGTTCGATGCCGACGGCCATCTGGCCCTGGGCCTCGTGACCCTGGGCCCGACCTCGGGCTTCGACTGCGCCTGGGACGGCGCGCCGGCCCGTACGCTACGTGCAGCGGCCGCGCGCCTGTCGGACGACCTCGGTTACCGACCTTGAATCTGGCGGTCCCGCGCGGGCGACCGGGCGCGGTACTGGCCTTGGTCGTGCTGTGCGCGCATGTACTGACTCTGCAGGCGTTGCGGCCCCTCCCGCCGACGACCAGCGGACCCGCGCCAGCGCCCAGCCTGCGGATCCACCCGGTCGAAGTCACCGCCGTGCGCGCGACGCCGTCTCACGCGCCGCCGGTGCCCCCCACACCCAAGGCGACCGACCACGCGAGCCGCAAGTGGCCCGCACCCGTGGCGCCCGCCGCCACGCCCCCCTCCGGCGCCACCCCCCGCGCACCGGGCATACACGCCACCGACTTCGGGACCGAGGCGGTACCTGCGCGCATCGCACCCCCGATACGCCTGCACTACGAGGTGACCGGCCACGCGCGCGAACGCCCCGTCAGCGGGCGGGCCGAACTGGCCTGGCAGCACGACGGACAGCGCTATGAGGCCCACTTGGAGCAGGACGGTGAAGGCCTGGCGCGTCGGCGCCAGCACAGCGCAGGGCACCTCACGCCCCAGGGCCTGGCCCCGCAGCGTTACGCGGAACGCACGCGCCACGAGGAGGCAGTGCACTTCGAGCGCGACACCCAGCCCACAGGCCGGGCCGCCGTCGCCGGGCGCGCCGTCTTCAGCGCCAACCGACCGCCTGCATCCCTGCAGCCCGATGCCCAGGACCGCCTGAGCCTGCTGCTGCAACTGGGCGCGCGCATCGCGGCCCGGCCCCGGGCCTACCCCGCCGGGTCCTGGCTCGAGATCCAGGCCGCGACCACGCGCGAAGCCCTGGTCTGGCGTTTTCAGATCGAGGGGACCGAGGAACTACAGCTGCCCGGTGGACACCAAACCACGCTGCGGCTGGTGCGCCTGCCCGTAGGTGAATTCGAACCTCGGCTGGAGGTCTGGCTGGCCCCAGGCCTGGATTACGCCCCGGTCCGCATGCGTCTGACGCAACGCGCGGGGGACCATCTGGACTACCAGTGGTCCGGCACTGACAAGCGTTGACGCCCCGCCCGGTCAGCCTGCAGATCAGGGGTGTCGAGGGGAAACATCGCAAGAGAGTGGGGCACGGCCACAGGGGTGGGCCTTGAAACCGGCCCGAACGCTGCCAGATGGGGCCGCAGGAAGGACACCGTTTCATGCAAATGCTCTATGACTCCGACTCGTTCGTCGTCGTGCACCTGCAGGCGAACGCTCCTGCCGAAGGCGAACCCGAGCCCGGTATCGCTCGGCACGGCTTCGAGATCGTCGACAAGCGCTCCAACAAAGAGGTCTACCTGGACGGCTCCTGGGCCGACGCGTTCCAGCGCCAGATCAACGCCTGGCAGGTGAACACCCCCACCCAGGAAGAAGTCGAGGAAACGCTGGGCGGCTATGCCGAACTGGCCCAGAACCCGCTCGTGATGCACTGAGCCGCGGCGTACGATGCGCCGCATGGCCCGACCCTTGACTCCACGGCTTTCCACCCTCACGCCCCGCTTGACTCCCCGTTTCAGCGCGCTGCTCCTGGCGGCCGCCTTGACCGGCTGCGCCAGCCTCCCGCCCGCTGCCCGAGACGCCCTGCCCGCCGACGCCCTGCTCCTGGGCGAGCAGCACGACGCCCCCGCGCACCAGCGCCTGCACCACCAGACCGTCAGCGCCTTGGCATCGCGCGGGCAACTGGGCGCCCTGGCCCTGGAGATGGTTGAACAGGGCAGCAGCACGCAAGGCCTTGCGCGCGACGCGGACGAGGCCACGGTGCGCCGAGCCCTGGGCTGGAACGAACAGGCCTGGCCCTGGGCCCCCTACGGCCCCACGGTGATGGCTGCAGTGCGCGCCGGCGTGCCGGTGCTGGGGGCCAACCTACCCCGGGCGCGGATGCGGGCCGCCATGGGAGAGCACTCGCTGGACCAGCGCCTGCCGCCCGCCGCCCTGGAGCGCCAGCGCGAGGCGATCCGCGCCGGTCACTGCGGTCTGCTGCCCGAGACGCAGATCGCGCCCATGGCGCGGATCCAGGTCGCGCGGGACGTGGCCATGGCCGACACCGTGTCGCAGGCGGCCCGCGCTGCGACGCCCACCGGGTCTGCGGGTGCGGTGCGTACCGTGGTCCTTGTGGCGGGTTCGGCCCATGTGGACCTTGCACTGGGCGTGCCGCAGCATCTGCCTGGCGGGCTACGCGTGCAGACCGTCACCTGGCCTGCGGCGCCGCCCGCGCGCGATTACTGCGCCGACCTGCGCCGGCAGATGCAGGACCGGCAGACGCAGGCGCCTGCCAAGCCCTGATCAGGCGTGCCGGCGAATCGCGTCGGCCAGCGTGTTCACCAGCTGGTCGATGTGAGACTTCTCGGCGATGAAGGGCGGTGCAATCACCAGCACGTCGCCCGCCGGGCGCACCAGGGCGCCACGCTTGAAGCAATCCAGGAACACGTCATAGGCCCGCTTGCCTGGCGCCCCGGCGATGGGTGCGAGTTCGACCGCGGCGGCGGCTCCCAGGCTACGGATGCCCACCACGTTGGGCAGGCCCTTGAAGGTGGCGTGGAAGGCGTCGCCCAGCCCCTTGCCCATCTCGCCCGCGCGCTGAAACAGGTTTTCCTGCTGGAACAGCGTGAGCGTGGCCACCGCGGCAGCGCAGGCCACCGGGTGGCCCGAGTACGTGTAGCCGTGGAAGAACTCGACAACGTGCTCGGGCGCGTCGGTCTTCATCATCTGGTCGTACAGCTTGTCGCGGCAGATGACGCCACCCAGCGGGATCACGCCGTTGGTCACGCACTTGGCGAAATTGAGCATGTCGGGCACCACGCCGAAGTAGTCGGCGGCGAAGTTGGTGCCCATGCGACCAAAGCCGGTAATCACCTCGTCGAAGATCAGCAGGATGCCGTGCTTGTCACAGATCTCGCGCAGGCGCTTCAAGTACCCCTTGGGGCCGATGTACCAGCCCGAGCTGCCCGCCACCGGCTCCACGATGATGGCCGCGATATTGCTCGGGTCGTGCAGGGGCAGGATGCGCTGCTCGAGCTCGAGCAGCGGGTCTTCCTTCCACTCGGGCTCCACGTTATGGATGTAGGCGTGGTTCACCGGGTCGTGGATGAAGCGCATGTGATCCACCCGCGGCAACAGCGAGGTGCCGTAGACCTTGCGGTTGGCGGGTATGCCGCCCACGCTCATGCCGCCAAAGCCCACACCGTGATAACCGCGCTCGCGGCCGATGAACATATTGCGATGCCCCTCCCCCCGTGCGCGGTGGTAGGCCAAAGCCACCTTCATGGCGGTGTCGGCCGCCTCGGAGCCGGAATTGCAAAACAGCACCTTGTTCAAGTCGCCCGGCGCCATGGCGGCGATCATCTCGGCAGCCTTGAAAGCCTGGTCGTTGGACACCTGGAAGGCGGTGGCGTAGTCGAGGGTGTCCAGCTGTTTCTTGATCGCCTCGTTGATCGGCTTGCGGTTATGGCCCGCACCCACGCACCACAGGCTGGAGATGCCGTCGATCACCTGGCGGCCGTCGTGGGTGGTGAAGTGCATGCCGTCGGCCGCCACGAAGACGCGGGGGTCCTTGCGGAAATGGCGGTTGGGGGTAAAGGGCAACCACTGGTTGTCCATATTGAAATCGTTGTAAGCCATGGGCGGTCTCCTTTTCCGTCACGGGTCGGGTCGGACATTTTGGCACCGCCGCGCCCCGAGCGGTTTCTGCGGCTTGGGGCCTTCCCCGGGGCCCGGCCACAGGGTGGGCGGGGGCTGCGACAATCGCCCCTCCATGAGCCACGCCTACATCCTGACCCTGTCCTGCCCCGACCGCCCGGGCATCGTGCACGCCGTCTCGGGCTTTCTGCTGGAACGCGGGGGCAACATCGAAGAGGCCGCCCAGTACAACGACCACGACACCGGGCTCTTTTTCATGCGGGTGCAGTTCGCCTGCGAACGCCTGTCCTTCGAGGACCTCAAGCAGCAGCTGCACGGCTTCGCCGGCCCCTTCCAGATGAACTGGCGCCTGCACGCCACGAACCAGCCGATGCGCACGGTGCTGATGGTGAGCAAGGAAGGCCACTGCCTGAACGACCTGCTGTTTCGCTGGAAAAGCGGGCTGCTGCCGCTGGACATCCGCGCCATCGTCTCCAACCACCGCGAGTTCTACCAGCTGGCGGCCAGCTACAACGTGCCCTTCCACCACATTCCGGTCACAGCCGACACCAAGGCCCAGGCCGAGGCGCGCGCCTACGAGGTGATCGAGGCCGAGGGCGCCGAGCTGGTGGTGCTGGCCCGCTACATGCAGATCCTGTCCAATGACCTGTGCCAGAAACTGGCGGGCCGTGCGATCAACATCCACCACAGCTTCCTACCCAGTTTCAAGGGCGCCAAGCCCTACTACCAGGCCCATGACCGCGGCGTGAAACTGATCGGGGCCACCGCCCACTACGTGACCGCCGACCTCGACGAAGGTCCCATCATCGAGCAGGACGTGGCCCGGGTAGACCACAGCAAGACGGTGGAAGACCTCACCACCACCGGGCGCGACACCGAGAGTCAGGTGCTGGCCCGCGCCGTAAAGTGGCACAGCGAGCACCGCGTGCTCCTGAACGGCCACAAGACCGTCATCTTCAAGTAGGACCTGCCATGAACGCTCCGGTCGCCACCGAACTCCTTGCCCGCGCGGACCGCCAGCGCCAGGTGGTGAACGCCCTGGAGCCTCTGCTCCCCCAGGGCGGTCTGCTGTGGACCCCTGAGGACACCACGCCCTACGAGTGCGACGGGCTGACCGCCTACCGCCAGCGCCCGCTGGCCGTGGCCCTGCCCGAGACCGAGGACCAGGTGCAGGCGGTGCTGCGCGCATGCCACGCGCTGAGCGTGCCCGTCGTGGCACGTGGTGCAGGCACCGGCCTGTCCGGCGGGGCCATGCCCCATGCCGAGGGTGTGACGCTGTCGCTGGCGCGCTTCAACCGCATCCTGTCGATCGACGCCACCAGCCGCACCGCCCGCGTGCAGTGCGGCGTGCGCAACCTCGCGATCAGCGAGGCCGCCGCGCCCTACGGCCTGTACTACGCGCCCGACCCGTCCAGCCAGATCGCCTGCACCATTGGTGGCAATGTGGCCGAGAACTCGGGCGGAGTGCATTGCCTGAAATACGGCCTGACCTTGCACAACGTCCTGCAGGTACGCGGCTTCACGGTGGAAGGCGAACCGGTGCAATTTGGCAGCCTGGCACTGGACGCGCCGGGCTATGACCTGCTGTCCGTCGTGGTTGGCAGCGAAGGCATGCTGGCCGTCACCACCGAAGTGGTGGTCAAGCTGGTTCCCAAGCCCCAGCTCGCGCGCTGCATCATGGCCAGCTTCGACGATGTGCGCAAAGCCGGCGATGCCGTGGCCGCAGTGATCGCCGCCGGCATCATTCCGGCGGGCCTCGAGATGATGGACAAGCCGATGACGGCAGCCGTCGAAGATTTTGTGCATGCGGGCTACGACCTGTCCGCAGAAGCCATCCTGCTGTGCGAGAGCGACGGCACACCCGAGGAAGTGCAGGAAGAGATCGGCCGCATGTCCGAGGTGCTGCGCGGCGCGGGCGCGACCGCCATCGCGGTGAGCCGCGACGAGGCCGAGCGCCTGCGGTTCTGGAGCGGCCGCAAGAACGCCTTCCCCGCCTCAGGCCGCATGAGCCCCGACTACATGTGCATGGACTCGACCATCCCCAGGAAGCGCCTGGCCGACATCCTGCTGGCGATCCAGGCCATGGAGAAGAAGTACGGCCTGCGCTGTGCCAACGTGTTCCATGCGGGTGACGGCAACCTGCACCCCCTGATCCTCTTTGATGCCAACGACCCCGACCAGCTGCATCGCTGCGAGCTCTTTGGCGCCGACATCCTGGAGACCAGCGTCGCCATGGGTGGCACGGTGACCGGCGAACACGGCGTGGGCGTGGAAAAGCTCAACTCCATGTGCGTGCAATTTGCCCCGGAGGAGCGCGAGCAGATGTTCGGCATCAAACGCGCCTTCGACGCGCAGGGCCTGCTCAATCCGGGCAAGGTGATTCCCACCTTGAATCGCTGCGCCGAATACGGAAAGATGCTGGTGCGCGCCGGGCAGATCAAGCACCCGGACCTGCCTCGGTTCTGAGATCCGAGGCTGCGCGCCTGCAGTCCTACGACGCCGACGTCACCTGGTCCAGCGCCAGGCACAGGTCGGCCCAGGCCTTGGCCTTGTCCGGGAGGTTGCGAAGCAAGTAGGCCGGGTGGTAGGTGACGACCACCGGCACGCCTTCGTACTGGTGGATCTGTCCGCGCAACTTGCCGATCGGCTCGGTACTGCCCAGAAGCGACTGCACCGCGAAGCGCCCCATCGCCAGGATGATCTTGGGCCGCAGCAAGGCCACTTGCCGTCGCAGGTACGGCTCGCACTGGGCCACTTCGGCCGGTTCGGGGTTGCGGTTGCCGGGTGGACGGCACTTCAGGACATTGGCGATGTAGACGTTCTCGTGGCGGCCCAGGCCGATGGCCCGCAGCATATTGTCCAGAAGCTGGCCGGCCGGACCGACGAAGGGCTCGCCTTGCAGGTCCTCCATCTCGCCGGGCGCCTCGCCCACCACCAGCCAATCGGCCTGCCGGTCGCCCACGCCGAAGACGGTGTGGCGCCGGCTCTGGCACAGGCCGCAGGCCTGGCAGCCGGCCACGGCCTGCGCCAGATCGTCCCAGTTCATGTCGGCCACCGGGCCGGCCAGGGGTGCAAGGGTGCGTCCAGGCGCGACGATTGGCGGGGACGCCACCGGCACGCCGGGCGCCACCACGGGCGGACGCGACACCGGTGAGGCCACAGGGTCCGCAGGCGCCTCGGCCGGCGCGCGGTCGAACAGGCGCACGCCCATCTCGGCCAGCATGGCACGTTGGCGGGCGTCGAGCTGCAGGGTCATGGCGCGATTGTCGCTGCTGGACGCTGTGCGGACCGGGCGCCGCTCACAGCGGCAGGCTCATGACGATGGCGTCCTCGCGCCGGCCGTGGGCGGCCGGGTAGTAGGCCTTGCGTTGCCCCATTCGGCGATAGCCGTAACGCTCGTACACGCGCTGCGCGCGCTCGTTGCTCGCGCGCACCTCCAGCCACAGCCACTGGGCGCCCTGTCCCCGCGACCAGGTGGCCAGCGCGTCGAGCATGAGTCTGCCCCAGCCCTGGCCCTGGTACTCCGGCGCGACGGTGATGTTCAGGAGGTGCACCTCGTCCACCCCCTTCATGGCCAGGAAATACCCCAGGAGCGTGTCGCCGGCCAGAAGCACCTGCGCCTGGTAACCCGCTCGCAGCGAATCGCTGAAGTTGCCGCGCGTCCAGGGATGCGCGTAAGCCGTGGCCTCGATGGCCATGACGGCGTCCAGGCGATCGGATGCCATGGGCTCGAAGCGGGCCTCGTCGGGCGTGTCGCCGGCGTGCGCGCGCAGGATCGCGTTCATGCGGAACCTGCCGGCGTCGTGGCCGGCACCGACTTTGCGGCGCGCAGGGCATCGCGTTCCTCGGTGGTCTGGGCCACCTTGTCACGCACATACAGGGGCAGCGCCTCGTGCGCGGGCACGGCGGCCCCGGCGGCCATCAGGCCCGGCGCGACACGCAGCAAGGCGGTGGCGGTGGGCAGGGCCGGCAGGCGCACTCCCGCCGGCAGGCGGTGCGCATAAGCCTCAAAGGCGTTGCCCGCCAGGACAAAGCCTGCGGGCAGGGTCATGTCGTCCGGCCGCCCCAGTCGGATCGGCCCCTCGCGGTGCCAGGCCTGACCGTCATGGACATAGGCGGCGGCATAGACCTCGTCCATCCGCGCATCCAGCAGGGCCAGCACGCGCGTGGCGCCGTGGGCCTGGCGCGCCTCCTCCGCCACGGCCAGCAGGGTTTCCACCGGCAGCACGGGCCGCCCCACCCCAAAGGCCAGACCCTGGGCCACCGCGCAGGCGGTGCGCAGGCCGGTGAAGGACCCCGGCCCCTGGCCGAACACGATGGCGTCCAGGGCGGACAGCGCCAGGCCTGCGTCGCGCAGCAGGCCCATAGCCGCCGGAATCAGGGTGGCCGAGGCCTCCCGCCCGCCCTCGGCCTCGTGCGACAGCAGGCGCGGACCGGCGCTGTCCGCGAAGGACAAGGCCACGGACAGGCGCTCGGTGCTGGTGTCGAAGGCGAGGAGGTTCAAGGCCGGGGTTGTTTCACAAAGAAGGCCTGGATTATCCGGCCCCTGATAATCGCGGCCATGGCTTTCCCCCTGCGCCTTGTCGTCGGTCTTGTCCTGGGCGGACTGGCCCTCGCCACGGGGGCCAAACCCCTGCCGCCCGAGATCGAAGCCGCGCTGGCCCGCGCCAAGCTGCCGCGCGATGCGGTCACCCTGGCCGTGGCCGATGCCGACGCGCGCCTGCCGCCGCGCCTGTGGCACCGCGCCGATGTCGCGGTCAACCCCGCATCCATCGCCAAGCTGGCCACCACCTTCGCCGCGTTGGAGCTGCTGGGGCCCGCCTGGACCTGGACCACGCCTGTCTTCATGGACGGCACGGTGCAGGGCGGCACACTGCAAGGCAACCTGTACCTGAAGGGCCAGGGCGACCCGCGGCTGGTGATGGAGCGCCTGTGGCTGTTGATGCGGCGCGTGCAGGGGCTGGGCGTGCGGCGCATTGCCGGCGACATCGTCCTCGATCGCAGCGCCTTCGAGGTACCGCCGCAGGACCCGGGCGCCTTCGACGGCGAACCGCACCGCCCCTACAACGCCGCGCCCGACGCCCTGCTGGTGAACTACCGGGCGATGGTGCTGCAGTTCACGCCCCAGGGCAACGTGGCGCTGCTGCAAGTGGAGCCACCGATGGCGGGTCTGCAGGTGCCGGCCAGCGTGCCGCTGCAATCGGGCGACTGCAACGACTGGCGCACCGCGCTACGCGCCGATTTCCGCGACCCGGCGCGCCTGCGCTTTGACGGTGGCTTTCCGGCGTCCTGCGGACCGCGCAGCTGGCCCATCGCCGCCGCCGATCCCGCGGGCCAGGCCGGACGCGCCATCGCGGGCATGTGGCAGGAAATGGGCGGCACGCTCGCGGGCAGCGTGCGCGAAGGCCGCGTGCCCGCAGGCCTCAAGCCAGTGGCCGAGAGCGTCTCACCCACGCTGGCCGAGGTGGTGCGCGACGTCAACAAGTTCAGCAACAACGTGATGGCGCAGCAGGTGTTCCTCACCCTGAGCTTGCAGCAGCGTGGGGTGGGCACCCTCCCCGGTTCGCGCGCGGTACTGCAGCAGTGGTGGCGCGAGCGCCTGCGCAGTGAACCGCCGCTGTTCGACAACGGCTCGGGCCTTTCACGCGAGGAGCGTGTCACCGCCACCCAGCTCACGCGCCTGCTCCAATACGCCTGGGCCTCGCCGCTGATGCCGGAGTTCGTGGCCTCACTGCCAGTGGCCGGACTGGACGGCACCGCCAAACGTACGGGCACCCGCAGCGCCGGCGTCGCCCATCTCAAAACCGGCAGCCTGCGTGACGTCACCGGCGTAGCGGGGTATGTGCACGCACCCAGCGGCCGGCGCTATGCGGTCGTAGCCATCGCCAACCATGCCAACGCGGGCGCGATGCGCGGTGTGATCGATGCGCTGGTGGAGTGGACAGCGCGCGAGCCCTGAAGGGCGATCGGCTGGTCGGACTTCAACCGGCCGAGGCACGCTGCAGCCGGTCACGCACCCCAGCCCACTCTGGCGCAGCGGGCGCTTGCTCGATCCAGATCTGGTGTGCGCCCTGCGCATCAAACTCGCGCAGCACGGCAAAGAGCTCTCGCGCCGCGACGCGCGCGTCGGTCGGCATGCGCCGATGCAGCCAGCTGGGGGGGCTCAGTGCCATGGCCTCGCGGGACCAGACAGCCACACACGCCGGCTCGGCGTGACCCGCGCGGGAGCGCGCATTCACCGCCTCGCGCAGTGCCTCGAGGGTCATGACCCGAACCCGGGCCTGTGGCGCGTAATGCGATTCCAAGGTGCCCGAAGCGCGCGGAGACGCCTCATCGATTTCTTGCGGCAGCCAAAGGCGCTCGCCGCACGCCGCCTCGATCTGCGCGTGCGTGAGCACGCCCGGGCGCAGCAGCACCGGGCGGCCCCGGGTGCAGTCGACGATGGACGATTCGATGCCAACCTCGCAGGCGCCGCCATCCACCACCAGGAGCGCGTCGCCGAATTCATCCCGCACATGCACGGCGGTGGTGGGGCTCACGCGCCCGAAACGATTGGCGCTGGGCCCAGCCACGCCCCACACCGGCGGCACATGCTCCGCACACGCCCGCAGCAAGGCCAGGGCGACCGGGTGCGAAGGACAACGCAGACCCACCGAGTCCTGTCCCCCGGCTGCCGCGCCAGCCATGCCTTCGCGGCGCGGCAGGATGACAGTGAGCGGTCCAGGCCAGAAGGCCTGCATCAGGCGACGCGCCACCGGCGGCATATCGCGCACAAAACGCTCGGCCTCGGCCAGACCCGTGACATGCACGATCAAGGGATGGTCGCTGGGCCGGCCCTTGGCCGCGAAGATGCCGGCCACGGCGCGGTCGCTGCATGCGTCAGCGCCCAAGCCATAGACGGTTTCCGTGGGGAAGGCCACCAGCTCGCCCGCGGCCAGATGCGCCGCCGCTCGGGCAATCGCGGCAGGGTCGGAGCCATCGAGGATCACGGCAGCCTTCAGAAGGACGCCAGACCCAGCACGCCACAGGCCCGTAGCGCGTTGGCACGCACCGTGGCGACATCGGGCCCGGTGAAGGTCAGGTGCCCCATCTTGCGACCCGGCCGCGCCTCGGTCTTGCCATACAGGTGCAGGTGGCTTCCGGGCAGAGCCAGTACGGCGGCCCAATCAGGTTCGACCGCCGCTGTGGCGCCGTCACGGAACCACAGGTCCCCCAGCAGGTTCAACATGATCGAAGGGCTGTGGGCACGGGGCTGCACCAGCGGCAGGCCCGTCAGGGTACGCACCTGCAGCTCGAACTGGGAGACATCACTGGCATCCAGGCTCCAGTGCCCGCTGTTATGGGGGCGTGGCGCCATCTCGTTCACCACCAGCGAGCCATCCTGCAGGATGAAGAACTCGACACACAGCACACCCACATAGTGCAGGCCCTGCGCGATCGCGCGCGTGGCCTCGATGGCCTGCTGCGCGCGTGCGGGCGGCAGCACGCCCTCATGAACTTCAGTGACCGCGAGGATGCCGTCGCGATGCAGATTCCATTGCACCGGCAGATGCACCATCTGACCGTCGGCGCCGCGCGCGACGATCACCGAGCATTCGGCAACCAGGGGCAGCATCTTTTCCAGGACGCAGGGCACACGGCGCAGGTCATCCCAGGCCTGCACTAGGGCCTCGCGCGTCGCCACGCGCACCTGACCCTTGCCGTCGTAGCCCAGGCGGGCGGTCTTGAGGATGCCGGGGAGCAGGTCGTCTGCCACAGCCGCGAGCTGTTCAGGGGTCTCGATCACCGCATGGGGCGCGCAAGGCACGCCGCAGCGGGTGAAGTGCGCTTTCTCGCGGGCGCGGTCCTGCGCGATCGCAACCGCGTCACCGCCTGGCGCCACGGGGCGCGTGGCCGACAGCTGCGCGAGCGCTTGCGCAGGCACGTTCTCGAATTCGGTGGTGATCGCGGCGGCGACACGCGCGAGTTCGCTCAGGCCCTGCGGGTCGAGGTAATCGGCACGCACATGAACATGGCTCACACGGCCCGCGGGGCTGTTCGCATCGGGGTCGAGTACCGCGGTGAAGTACCCCAGGCGCTGGGCTGCGTGCACGAACATGCGCCCGAGCTGGCCGCCCCCCATGACGCCCAGGGTCTGGCCGGGGAGGATGGGAGGATGGTTCATGCCGCAGGCGGCAGCACCGTGGCACGGGCTGCGTCGGTCTGGCGCTGGCGGAAGGCGTCCAGACGCGCGCGCAGGGCCGCGTCGTGCGTGGCCAGCATCGCCACGGCAAAGAGCGCCGCATTGGCCGCGCCCGCCGCGCCGATCGCAAAGGTGGCGACGGGCACGCCCTTGGGCATCTGCACGATGCTGTGAAGGGAATCCACGCCCGCGAGGTGCTTGCTGGCCACCGGCACGCCCAGCACCGGCACCGTGGTCTTGGCCGCCAACATGCCGGGCAAGTGGGCCGCCCCGCCCGCGCCGGCGATGATGGCGACCAGGCCCCGGCCAGCGGCCGCCTCGGCGTAGGCAAACATGTCGTCGGGCATCCGGTGGGCCGAGACCACCCGGGCCTCGTGGGCGACACCGAATTCCTGGAGAATCGCCACTGCGTGCTGCAGGGTGTCCCAGTCGCTGCCGGACCCCATCACGACGCCTACCTGTATCGTGCTCATGCCTGATCCCAAAAGGTATGAATTTTAAGTTGCAACCCCAGAGCGCCCCGAATGATCGACGTCACCATCGAAAACTTTGAAGCCGAGGTCATCGCCGCCTCCATGCAAACACCCGTGCTGGTGGACTTCTGGGCCCCCTGGTGCGGCCCCTGCAAAGTGATCGGTCCCTTGCTGGAAAAGCTGGAGGTGGCCTATGGCGGGCGCTTCAAGCTGGTGAAGATCGACTCCGACCAGGAGCAGCAGCTGGCAGGTGCCTTCCAGATCCGCAGCATTCCCACCTGTGTCCTGCTGAAAAACGGGCAGCCGGTCGATGGCTTCATGGGCGCCCTCCCCGAGGGCAAGATCCGCGAATTCCTGGACAAGCACGTGCCGGCGGCCGACGAGGCCGAACCCGAACGGGAGGAAGAAGCCTTGCCCCAGGACGCCGAAGGCCAGCGCGAACGCCTGGCGCAGGCTGTGGCCCAAGCCCCGGACAACGACGACGCGCGCTTCGACTACGTGAAGTGGCTGCTGCTCTCGGGCCACATCGATGAGGCCAAGGTGGCCTTTGCTCCGGTGATCGCCAAGGCAGCCGCCGTGCGCCGCCTAGACTCGCTGCAGCGCCTGATGGATGCGATCGATTTCGCCGCTTCCCAGGGCAACCCGCAGCAGGCGCTGGCCGGGTTCGATGCGCGCATCGCCGCGAACAAGCGCGATTTCGACGCCCGCTACGCCCGCGCCCGCCTGCTGGCGGCGCATCTGCAGTGGACCGAGGCCATGGACGAACTGCTGGAGATCCTGATGCGGGACAAGGCCTGGAGCGAAGACACCGCGCGCAAGACCTACATCGCCATCCTGGACATCATGGAGCCAGCCAAACCCAAGGTGGCCGAGGGCCAGGTCCCGCCGGACGACCCGGTGGTGGCGAGCTACCGGCGGCGGTTGTCGAGTGTGGTTTTGAGCTGAGGGGGCTCGCAGAGCTTGTAGTCACGCTCTCGCTGGCTGCGTATGAAGCTGTGGGGCGTCTGCTCGGTCGCCCTCGCCACCTGCGCAATGCGCGCACGAAGGGAGGAGGTTGTCATGGGTGGCACCGTGTGTCACACATGCAGCACACCCGCCCGGGAATCTCAACCCGTCAACCGCTCCCACGCATTGCGGTTCGGTGGTAGTGGCTTACTGGCGTCGCTTGTCGAGTGTGATTTTGAGCGGAGGGCTGCGGCGCGCGCTAAGCCAGTCGCGTCCGCCGCTCACGGGTCCACGCCACCCATCCGCCGACCGCAGCGAGGGTGCCGCAATAGAGCAAGCCCGGCATGCTAAAGAGCGACATCATCGCCAGTACAGAGACGGCCGCGGCGTAAGCGATCCATCGCTGAGGATGCCCGCGATGAAGCTTGGCGTAGCCCACCGCAGCACATAGGTAAAGCACAAAAAAGTTCTGACCGGCCAGCTGGAGCAAGGTGTCCACGCCGACCTGCGCAAGCTGAGAGAAGGTGATCACACTGGCGAACAGCAAATAGGTACACGTCATCGCGATCAGGGGTTGCTGCCGGCGATTGAGGCTCGCCAGACGACGGGGCAAGAGGCCATCGCGCCCAGCCGAAAAAACAGCACGGGAGGCCGCGAGAAAAGCTGCAATGACATTGGCGATCACGAGAAGGCTTGCAATGAGGGCTACGATTTGCGCCCCGGCACTCCCGAGCCACCCCCTGGCCAGCTGGACGAACGGCGCCCGAGTCCACCGCTCGTCGCCAGTCGCATGGGATGCCACAATCCAGGCGATAAGAACGTACATGAACGTCACAAGTACAAAGCTCGCCCATATCGAGACAGGCAGGGTCCTTTTGACGTCTTTCATGTCCTCGGCGAGAAACGCCGTCATTTCCCAGCCAGTGAAAGCGAATAGCACCACAGGAATGGCCAAGGCCACGCCCTGCCAAGACGCTGGAACGACTACCGGCTCGTCAGTGGCGAAGGAGCCCGGCGCGGCGAAAAATAGATAGCCCAGGGCGATCCCCAGAAGGCCCACAACGATCAGGGCTGCCATGGCCGTCTGCAATGCGCCAGAGATACGCAACCCAACCACGCCGGCCAGATAAGCCACGGTAAGGGTGCCCAGAGCGGCTCCGGGCACGCTCAGTCCGGGCAGGATCTGCTGCAGGTAGACGGCACCGATCAAGGCGATGGCAGGGATTCCCAGTGAAAAGGTGCCCAGCACAATGACCTCGGCCATCGACGCCGCACCGGGTCCCAAGCTTGCACGCGCATAGCCCACCACGCCACCCGCGCTGGGCATTTCACGCGCGAAATAAGAAAAGATGGCCAGCAGCGGGATCATGAGGACGGCGACGGCCAGCCAGGGGACATAGCCCAACCTGCCAGCCAGCGAGAAACTCAAACCCGGCAAGACGAGCAGTCCAGCGCCTACGACGATGGTGATCGACATCGCGGTGGCGGCGACGATTCCCATTTTTCCAGAGGACTCATTCGACATCGACAAGCTCCTCAGCACGAGCCACAAAGTCGCCTACCGGCATGACGATGCGAGCCGCAATCACATAGAGGCACCCCTCCTCCCCAGCCCGTGATGAATGCGGTGTTTCCGCGGGAAGTAGGAGTCGGTCGCCCGGCCCGCAGCGGAACGTGGAGCCTCCCACCTGAAATTCGATACACCCCTCGATCACATGCAGTGTTTCGTGCACCGGATGTCGATGGAGCGCATGGACTCGCCAAGGGGTGTCGCGCTGGACCTCCACGGCGCCCGTCGGCGGCAGCAGGTCACCCACCACCCTTTCGAGAGACCGGATCGATGTACTGATTACATGGGGTTGAGTCAGGCCGGAAGATTTGTGGAAAGGACAACCGGCGGCACGGGGCTGGTTGCTGTCGGGCAAAAAGTACTGCTTCCACTCCCGATTGCCGTCCTCTCCAAAGGCACCT
>JACCDL010186599.1_pt1 | contig 35553 bp, 27 predicted proteins | sample 7441931 | NCBI WGS metagenome assembly JACCDL01 (sample SAMN15323437, study PRJNA562643) | freshwater metagenome | isolation source: river surface water | place: USA:Blue River Watershed | collected 2017-08-16 | reverse complement strand
CCCAGCGGGATCACTTCTAAGATTAAAAAACACTGTCAAACTCAATATTGACAGTGTTTTTTTTTATACGAAACTACCAAGTGTCACTTTAGTGTCACCATTTTCATCAATTTTCAATCATTATTCAAACTTATTGCTATTTTTCCTCTGAAAGATTAAGTCCCATCTGTTTAGCGGATTCTTTAATTTTCTTATACTCGGGTGAATTTTCTAGTACATTGACCAAATGCAAAAAAAACTAAAACAACACACCGCGTTGCTTTAGTTTTTTAGAGTAATTTAATGCTTACTTCGAATTTTGTAAGTTTTGTAATTAATATAGGGAGATTAGTTCTTTACTTTATTGATTTCGTCATTCTGGGCGCTTAAAACTTTTTTTGGTAAAGACTAACTTAAAACCCTTTACTTGGTTTTTACAGTCAAATGCATTTAATACAAGGGTATTTTTTGAAATGTCAAAATCATAGTTACACGCATTAGTTGAGAATTCGTACCATGTTTTGCCTGGAGTATCACTAAAATTTGGCGCTATTCTCATTTCTGCCATGCCGGTTTGCTTTATCAAACCTTGTTTCTTTATAAGGGTGACTTCAATTGTTTCTGGATTTTTAATAATAACTAAGCCGTGTGTTTTATTTTCATATTCATAAGTGCCTTCTGATAGTTCTTGTGAAAATGCAGCATAACCTAAATTGATAAATAGCAGTGTAAATAAGATTTTTTTCATATTAAGATATATTTTAATTCAAATTAATACTAAATAGATTAATTACTGAAATTTATTTCTTCATAAATCCCGAGCCACACAAATTAATTCTAGGTAAGCGTACCCAATCTACTTTGTGATTCCAAAGAGCTCGATTGTCCCGATTATGTTGAAAAAGATTTAACAAATGATGGTTAGTGAGTTCTTTTAGAATTATCAATTGGTTTAAGATAGCATCGTCAAAAAAGAATGCTGGCAAGTAAATAGTATACTTGTGTCATGTCAGATGTAGTCAATGGATTTTAAGTGCTTCAAGCAGTCTTTTAGGTACCGATCTGCGAAAGCAAATGCTTCTATCTCGAATGGATTTGAACTATGGGAAAATGTAGCAGCATAATCATCATAGTTATCAAAATCCGGATTTGTATAGTTTTGAATATGATGTTTTATTTCGTGTAATGTAGTTCTAACAATATCTGTAATATTAGTTGGGTTATTGACGAACACCTCAATTAAATCCTTGTCAGCGTGATAATACCCGTTAGCCTTCTTATTTATGTAATAGGATACCTTTACTTTGGGTAAATTTTTAACTGAACTGGCATTAAGCAAAGGTACTGACCATATTACTATTTGATTTACCAGAGCTGTATAAGTCACCTTGGGAGTCTTTTTTCTATTGACCCAGCCTAGGTCTTTCAAGCACTCATAGATAAATCCTACCAAACAAATTGAGGTGAATGCGATGGAGAAAGCTAAAAGAGGTCATCTGAAATCATTACTAATTTATTTGCTCAATTATTTATACCACAAATCGATTGGCTGCTTAATCTATTCTGGTATATCCCCAGTAGATAGTTTGATTCGCACCACTATTATTTGTGATTACGAACTTAAAAATATGACTAGTATTGGGTGCATAACCATTAGGATTAGTAATAATACTATTATTTGTCCCAACAATTTGATCAGGCATAGAATTTAAAACTAATGCATTGCCTATACTATAATACCAGCCATATTGACTTCCAACGACTGGAACATTCGTGTTTGATGTAGTTACTGTCGCATTCCAAGTCACAATCCCATTAGGAATGTTTCCATACACCCACATAGCATAAGTCCCGCCTGCAGCAACCGTAAAACTTACATTATTAGAGTTTGGAGCTAAAACCCAACTGCCTGAAACTTTTGTAAGTACGTTAGTCAATTGACTTCCACTTCCTATAAAATTAGTAGCAGTCACATTACCACTCACAGTTTGATTACCTGTTATTGAAACATTGCCTCCTGAAAAACTAATATCATTGCCAGACTTGTTCCATTCTGTATTCACTTTCGTCCATGTTGGCGTTCCTGAACTACCTGTATTCACATAAAAACCTGTAACACCATCAGTTTGATAAATCATTAAACCATTCGCTGGATTTGATATAGACGTTCTTTGACTCGAAGTCATTCTTGGTATAAGTAACCCTTTATCAGTAGATGCAACGTCTAATTTTGCAGAAGGATCAGGCGTAGCAGTACCGATTCCAGTTTGGGCTATAACCTGCATTGAAAATAATACTCCAATTAAAACAAAAAGGCTTTTGATCATTGAATAATTTAGGATAACAATTCAAATTTATAAAATATTTAAAATGGATTTAAAGACACTTTTGAATTTTATCAGGTCATTTTGTTACCTGTTGTAGAAAGCTTTGTAAGTAAAATGATGATCAGAAAAAGTCTTTAAGGCGCGACTTTGGGTTGAGGAAACCGTAATAAGCTTAAAATACTTGATTATGTGCTAGTTAACTTAAATTAAAACGCCCCAGCGGGATCACTTATTAGCTAGTAAATAGCACTAAAGACTCCAAATTTTCACGATTTTTGAGTTTTTTATGCCTAACTTACCCATCAAAAAATTACTACTGACCTTAACAAAGCTATTAAAATGGGGTCAGAAGAAGCCAAAGAATTACTAGAAGAATATTTTAATGAAGGAGTTGCTTAAATAGAAATTATGAAAAAAACATCAATTTTATTTTTCACACTTATTTTAATTCAATTTTCTACAGTTAATGCTCAAAATTGGACAACTAATCAAATTGATAAGGCAAATACAGCAAAAGATATTGCCTATTTGACAAACGTTGAAAAAGAATGTGTGCTGTACATTAACCTTTGCAGACTATATCCAAAAGATTTTCTAAATTATGAAGTTCTAAATTATTACGGTACAGATAAATTTGGTGATTATGTTAAAAATTCCAGCTACCGACAATCATTGATAAATTTATTAAATACCATGCAACCAGTTAATGCGCTATATTTTGATAATGAAGCCTATAAAAATGCAAAATGCTTTGCCATTGAACAAGGAAAAGCTGGTACAACTGGTCACACAAGAATAAATTGTAAAGCTGGTAATTACGCTGAGTGCTGCTCCTATGGCATGGATACTGGAAAAGATATAGTGATGCAATTTTTAATTGATCATGATGTACCTAGTTTAGGGCATAGAATCAATTGTTTAAATAAAGCTTATACAAAAATAGGCGTTTCAGTGCAAAACCACATAAAGTGGGAAACTTGCGCCGTTGTTGACATGATTTGGTAAGCTTTACATACTTATAATTAAATGTATCCTTGAAATAAATTTTAACCTATCTCCTAAACATTATACTTTACGGAATAGCAATCTCTTCAACCGTATTAATATTAGCCAGTATAGCAGTAGAAATTCCTTGTAAAAATTACTGTGAGGAGCATTATTTAATTAAAAAAGAAAATGAAAAGGAAGAAAAAGGATATTTGGGATATCTCATATTCATAATTTTATCTCTGTTTATTATTTATTATTTGTTACGATTTTTTAATTTTAATGTAAGTGATAAACATAAATCCCAAATGTTTCGGATACCTTTTGAGCTTTACGTGAATGTAGGTTCTAATCCAAAATGATCACATTATACAATCCTAATCCTTGCCCCTCGACATAATCTACACTAGGTTTTGTATAAAATATCACTCGTGTCAAATATTTATCTTTGGGATATTCAAAAATAATTTTGCCGGTTTTATTTATGATATAATTTTTCTTTCCAATGCTAACATCAGCAATTCCATTTGAAAATTCACTTCCCTCGTCATATATTGGCTTAAGGATAAACTTGTTTGACGAATTGACATAACCAATTTTATTTTTCTGTTTCTGTGGTATAAGTTCTTCAGTTGTTGATTCTTTTTCTTCAACTGATTTATTGAATTTTTGTACAGCCAAACTATCCGTAATTATCTCCCCTTTTTTAGTAATCAAATAGGATACGAATGTAGATGATGAATCTGAAGAAGGTTCAGTTTTATCTTCAAATATATAAGCATATTCGCCAATAAACTTATTTTTTTCTTCATCATCTCCATTAATTAATTGGTCAATGCCTCCAACGTCTTCAAGATAAGTAAAAGTGGGTTTAATAGCATTTTTGCCTACTTTATTTATATAGCCAAACTTGATTTTATCTGAATTTGGCTCTTTAATATAGTATTGGGCCATTCCAGAAGAAAATTTCGAAACGTAAAAGATATTTTTAGGAAGTTTAAACAAAGTATTCCCGAATTTATCTAAAAACCCCCACTGGCCGTTTTTATCTCTAAATGCTGCCATGCCTTCAGAGTATAAATTCACTTGAGTGCAACCTTTACACCTTGCTAAAATTTCATTTTTTTTATTAATTAAAAATGGATCAGACTTCCCCTTGTTTACCCACGCAACCCCATCATTGAAATTAGTAAAATGGTGACCATTGCTGTACTCAATTACTCGCTTGAAATTCTCATCTATAAAAACATTTTTCTTAGTGATAGGGTCATGAGCAATTGCTAATCCATCATTAAAAACAGTGTGAATTATTAGATTAGTGGTATTTTTGGAAATTTCGCCTGAATTTTTGAATATCCAATATTGTTTTTTGTTTGGATTGTAATCCATCAGTTCGTCTTCGTTTTTGTAATGAAAAATCTCTAATATTCCTGGTTCTTTTGATGAAGAATTCTTTTTCTCTTCATCAACTGGTTGAGAATTCTGACCAATTCCATAAAATGGCAAAAACAAGAGTAAAAGTGCAGCTAGAATATGTGTTATTTTCATAGAGAAGTTGAAAATAGTTCTTCAAAAATTATGTCACTATCAAAAAATTGCGCAAACCATTTTATAAATTAATACAACAAATGCTGTTTGGATGCATTTTTCCATCCCGCCTGACTTTCGTAATTGACAAAAAAGACTTTTAATTCAGCTTGACTTTCATAGCGGACGAAAAAGATTTTCTTCTTAGCTTGAGATGCGTAATTGGTAAAAAACCACTTGCCATTATTTGATCCTGCTTGACTTTCGTAGTTTACTTTAAATACTTTTAGATCTGCTTGGCTTTCATAATTTACAACAAATACCTTGACGTCTGCCTGACTTTCATAATCAACGGAATAAACTTTTTGGCATTTTGCCATGAATGAACCCAATAATAGGATGCTGAGTACGAATAATTTTTTCATCGTTTACATTAGTTAGATAAATACTTTCCTTCAACGGAATATTGAATAACTAAATTTAACGTGCAAACGCAATCATGCTACTCCGAAATTAAACTAATTATTAAATGGTCGATATGATCTTTAGTTGATTTGATCAAATTCTACAGACCTATGATTTACTTTTCATCGAATCCAATGTAAATTAGGTTACTTGTCTTCTTCCCTAAAAAGCACTTTATCTGCATAAAAAGTGCCAAAAGGGATTAAAGAAGCCACAAATGCCCAAAACATTTTGAGTAACGTCCATCGATGTATCCATGAAACTTGAATCAATAAACCCACATATAGAACAAATAGGATTCCATGCGCTAAACCAACGATATAATTGGGCTGTGGCATCGAAAATTTGTATTTCAAAATCATCGTAAAACCTAAAAGTAAATACGAACAACCTTCCAAAAAGGCTACTATACGTAGTCTACCCAATGCCGTTTTAAGTAATTTATTTTCCATGCTATTTTATTGTAGACATTATTTCAAGGCAATAATTTATACTTTTTCTGTTGCTTCTAAAAAAACTAATGAGATGGGTTCCCTAGAGGCTGACAAGAATTGCTATTCCGGTTTGTAAATCTTTACCGCGTTTTTAAGTACCTCTGCCTTATCCAAGGTCATTCGCTTGGTTTGCTGTGCTTGATACATCGCCCGTTGGTCCGAGAAATGCTTGGATTCCGGATGTGAACTCGCCCCAAACGTATTAACCGTCTCTATGAGTGGTAATCCACCATCTTTCGGGAACTTCACAAATCCTATGTAGGCATCTCCGCTAATCATCTTACGCTTCGACTCACCAAAGGGTTCAGTCATCACCGCTGCCAAAACATCCGGCAAGCCCGCCTGTGGCCAATCTTCATCTCCACGTTTTAATCGTTGGTATTCACCCAAGGTTACATCCAATCGGCCATAATGCTTCATCAGAAAATCATGCACATATTGTACTAAGGTCACCGCTTCTTTTTCGTTCAATGGCTCTTTGGAAGCATTTGTGCGTATTTTTGATGCTTGGTAATAAGCTATGTTATAATACAAAGCCCCTACACTTTCAATATTCGTCACATGGTCCCAGGATTTAATTCCCTGAATGATGGATGCCAAGGCTGGATATTTTGTTTCGTCCAATGTAAACAAGGCGGAGGCATCGTACCCATATGGATATAATATCTTAGCAGGGAGCTGGCGATCGAATTTGATGCGTTTTAAATCGGTAAAACTAATCTTATCAAAGCTATCGATTAAATCTTTGGCTCTCCGGCTCCGGTTATTGTGATAAGTTTCGTAGCCATCGTTTTTATCGAATTTGGCGGGATTCAAATTTTCAGATTCAGCCGTCGCCATAAAGGGTGAATGATTCGTATTAAATAAATAACCACTCGCTGGATTCAAATGCTGTGGTAATTCATCCACGGGTTTAAAGGTCTGCCAAAGCGTCTCCTTTGTATTTCCCGGTAAGGTAGATGCCCAATTATAGGTAGGATTCGGGTTGCGGTATGGCATCTTTCCATTGGAGATGTAAAAGATATTATCTGCTTTATCTGCGTACATGATATTAAACATGGGCAAATGATTCTGATTCAACGCGGCTTTAAATTCAGCGAAATTTGTCGAGCGATTCATCGCATACCATTGTTGCAAGGCTCCGGCATCCATCAGCGCAGGGAGTCGGATCGAGAAATACTGTCCATTCGGCGTCTTGACCGTTGGCCCATAAATCGAGCGATAAGCCATTTTGCCCACAGAGAACGGAATTCCTTTGATGTTTAACTTTACTTTTCGTTTTTCCAACGTCAACCACTCCCCGTCTACTTGATATTGTCCTGGATGGTCTTTGTCGGTTTGAAGCTGATAGACATCGATCTTATCTTGGAAATTGACCGTATGCGCCCATGCCAAATTAGGCGTCACCCCATGGAAAATCAGCGGTCCGCCAGGAAACAAACCGCCTAATATGTTCCAGCCCTCATCGCTCTGGACATGTGCTTCGTAAAATGCGGTGGCTCCTTCGATTGGTTGGTGTGCATTAATCACCAACATCGTCTCCCCCGATGCGGATTTCGTGCTTTTGATGGCAAAGGCATTGCTGCCCTCTCCGGTGAATCCTTTGAGATGCGGAATAGATCCATCCAAAATCTTGGGTAAGGTTTTATCTACCCCACAAAATATCGCTACGGAGAACATCGTCGTGGCAATGTAATCTTCCAATGCGATCGGAAAAACATGTTTATTGAGCACTTCTGCGGGATGCGCTTTGGCATATGCCGTTAGTCCTTGCAAGTAACCCTGCACTAATTGAATAAAGGCAGGATCCATCGCTTTGATTTGTTGGTCCACTACCTGGCGCGTATTCAATAGTCCAAAGACAAAATCTACGGGAGCACCTTTTTTACCCAAATAGGTACTCAGCTTCCCTTTACCGGTCAAAATGAGTGTTTGGATCGTTTTAAAGTCATCTTCGGAATGTACCCAAGCTAACCCGTAGGCTACCTCAGGATCCGTGGGCGCAAAAATATGGGGTACGCCATAGGTGTCGCGCGCAATGGTGATTTGGTTCGTGCGGATAGTAGGAACTTCTGCCTGCGTAAGTGTGAATGTACCCAATAGGTAAACGATAATTAGTAAAGATTTTTTCATGGATTTGTAAATATGCGCTTAAGTAAAGCAGAGGATCTGGCTGAGGGATTGGACCGAATTTCTTTTTCTTGGCTAGCAATTTCAGCAAAAATGCCATTCAAGGCTTTTTCTGTTACATAGTCGGCCAAATTAGGATTCAATCTTTTATTACTAAATGGAATTGCTTGGTAAGCTTTGTTGAGTTGATCCCAATATTTTGTGGCCTGTACTGTCGCCAATGAAGCTTGAATACTAGGTTTAAACTGTTCGGTCAGCTGCATCTGGGTCTTATTACGTAGGTATTCAGTAGCTGCGCGCTCATTTCCACGCAAGATAGCGAGTCCATCCGTGACCGTCATTTCCTTGATGGCTTGTAGTAAAATGGGAGCTGCCGTTTTGCACGCATCTTCTGCCGCACGATTAAGACTAAGTATAAATGTATCGGCCACTTGGTTTAATCCCATGCTCCTAAGTGTGCTTTCTATCTTTTGTGCTTCCGGTGGCATGGAAATTTTTCGGGCGGCATTTTTGAAAAATCCATCCTGTTTAGCTAAATCAGTACAACCTTTTTCTGCCCCAAGAATTAGGGCTTCTTTTAAACCTGCTGAGATTTCGGCGGGATTAAGCTGCTGTGTGTCAACCAACCTACTTGCTTTCTGAAGAATCCCCGAAATATTTTGAGCTTGAAGTTGACAGCCGCAGAGTAAAAGGAATAGAATTCGAAGTGTGGACATGGGGTTAAAATTAAGTAATTTTATTTTTATCAGTATATTTAAGTTCCAACATACCTTATAGCCTATATGAAATTAACAACTACCCTATTTCTTGTCTTTTTTGTCCCGTTTTTATCACTTGCTCAGACGGATAGTATATTTATCAAAAAGATGTCGGATGACATTATGCGTAACGGAAAAGCGTATGACTTGTTATATGAATTGACAAAAAAGATTGGTGGTCGTTTGGCGGGATCGCCACAGCAGCAACAAGCTGTAGCTTGGGGAAAGCGACAAATGGAGGTTTTGGCCGCAGATAAGGTATTCCTTCAAGCGTGTAAATCACCCAATTGGAAGCGTGGTGGTTCTGATTTTGCGGCTATTGTAGGCGTTCAAGGGGAAGCGCGCATTCAGCCGCTTGCCGTTTTAGCTTTAGGTAATTCGATGGGATCGAATGGAATGATTGAGGCGGAGGTGTTGGCTTTGGCCAACTTTGATGAGTTGGAAAAGCGGAAGGATGAGGTGAAAGGAAAGATCGTTTATTTCCATAGTGTTTTTGATCCAACAAAAATTCAAACGTTTCGGGCTTACAGCGAGAGTGGCGTCTACCGCCGGTCGGGTGCTTCGCGTGCCGCAAAATATGGAGCGTTGGGCATCATGATTCATTCGTTAAGCACGGCTCCCGACAATGCACCACATACAGGATCCATGACGTATGAAAAAGACTTGCCAATGATTCCTGCGGTGGCTTTAGGGCCTAATGATGCTAAAATGTTGTATGCGTTAGCTCAAAAAGGTCAAGTGAAAGTTCAGATGCAAACATATGGGAATTTCTTGCCGGATGTGGACGACCACAATGTGGTTGCTGAGATTAAAGGATCAGAGTTTCCAAATGAATACATTACACTTGGAGGGCATTTGGATAGTTGGGATGTCAACGAAGGTGCCCATGACGATGGTGCGGGTGTTGTACATACACTAGAGGTTTTACGTGTGATGAAGGCTTTAAATTACAAACCAAAGCGTACGATTCGCTTTGTCCTGTTTGCAAATGAGGAGAATGGAGTTCGTGGAGGCAATGAATATGCGAATCAGGCCAAGATAAATAATGAAAATCACATCTTCGCGCTGGAGAGCGATGCGGGTGGATTTACACCGCGTTCAATTGGTATTACGGCATCTGGTCCAGCGTTTCAGAAATTTCAAGCATGGTCAGCCCTGTTAAAGCCGTATGGTGCGGAAGTCACGTTGGGCGGAGGCGGAACGGATATCGGGCCATTGGCGCGAATAAACCCAGCGACCATCATTGCGGGCTTGGTTCCTGATAGTCAGCGTTATTTCGATTTACATCATGCAAAAACGGATGTTTTTGAAAATGTGAATAAACGGGAGTTATTGTTAGGTGCTGTTAATATGGCGGCCATAATTTATTTGATTGATCAATATGGAGTTAATCCTTAAGCGAATGAAGACGATTTTTTTATGTTTGGCGGCTAGTATTTTTGTTGTTTTTTCCGGCTATGCAGCGCCTAAAAAGGGTCAGCGGGTTTTGGTGTATACCAAAAACGGGCCTGGATATGTGCATGACAATATTCCCGCGGCTGTAGCTTGTTTTCAGGAACTAGGAAAGCAGCATCAAATTCAGGTAGATGTTTCCGATGATCCTGCTGTATTTACCGAAGCGAATTTAGCGCAGTATCAAGCATTGATTTTCACGAGTACCAATAATGACGTTTTTGCTTCGGATGAACAGCGTTTGGCATTTCGGCATTACATCGAAGCCGGTGGAGGCTTTGTGGGGGTGCATTCTGTGACGGGTACGGAGCGCAAATGGTCTTGGTTTAAGATGATGGTGGGCGAAACGTTTTCGTGGCATGCGAAGTTTCAGCCGTTTCGGATTCTGAATATCAATGCCTCACATCCTTCCCTGCAGGGAGTTCCTATGCGTTGGGAAAAAGAGGATGAATGTTACTTTGGGAAGGAGTTATATCCAGGTATTCAGGTGTTAATGATGCATGATTTGAGTAGTTTGGATGGGAAGCAAGTGGACTTGGTAAACCAACATAGCGGATCGTACAAGGGTTATTTTCCGGCGGTTTGGACGCAGCAATTTCAAGGAGGTCATGTGTGGGTGACGACGCTAGGACACGATAAAGCGAATTACCAAGAACCTGTTTACATCAATCATGTATGGCAAGGCTTGAAATTTGTGCTCGATTCGGTTAAGAAAATTGATTATTCCAAGGCGAAATCGGCGCACTATGATGAGGGGATATTTGTCAATTAGTCATATTTTGACAAACCATTTTGCAGACCTAGTTTGATTTCTTCCACCAAGGAAATTGGTTCGATCACCTGTATTTCTTGCGCGTAGCGGAAGAAGAAATTTATAACTTCTTGGTCGATTTCGAGGTCTAGATGTACATGGATTGTGTTTTCTGATTCAACGAAGATTTGTTGGCTTGCATGAATCGGGTATTTTTCGATGTAATTCAGCATCCAACTGTCTTTCGCCATTTGGCATTTTATTTGACTAGCTTTTTGATTTTGGCTACGAAACAAACCTAAGGTATGCTTAAAATAAGCTGCTGGTTGGAAATCCGGATGAATTCGCAAACGTGGTTGTGGATTCACAGAACTAATTTGGCTTATTCGGTCTAAGGCGAATAGTTGGAGCGATTCAATTGATACTTGTACGTGCAATTGGTTCTTTTCCACGGGTTGAAATAGAACATACCATCCGGTATACCAGCCATTGTTATATTCTTTCAGTAAAACGGGCAGACCACATATTTGCTTTTGTTTAGAGTCAGTTGCTAAACCTTTGTGTGTAAATGTCACAACACGTTTGGCATATATGTTTTCGAGAATTACTGGCATCAAGTCGGCACCCGACCGCGCACCGTCCTTTACGAGTTCAATCGCCGACCAGGGTAATACCTCATGGTATTGCGAGAGCGTGTTTTCCAATGCGATCGCGCGGAGTTTGTTGACAATTCCTTCACCTACTCCTCCAGCAAATAAATGTTTATTGGCCTCAATCGAGGATGCTATTTGATTTAATTCTCGGTCGGAGAAAGTGGGAAAGGCACTTATATCATCGCGTACATACATGTAGTTACCTGTCGAACGCGCAAAACGTAGCAACTCACCGTATTGGTCATGAAGCGTGGGATACCGTGTTTTTAGTAATTCTTTTAATTCACGAATGTCGCGGTTAAAGCTACGCGAACTGTAAGCAACAAGGTCGTGTTCTTCCTCCAGGAACCTGGAAACCTGCGCCAAATTTACTTGAAACGCCTTTTGAAGAAACAATCCATTCAAGATTTTCAGTCGGTCCGTTGTGCCCATCTTTTTTTCTTAAAGATAATAAGTTTCTTGTTGATCGCCAAGTGATGGCGGTTTGGTGAACTAGCTTTGTTCCAACAAAAAAGCAAATATGATGATCACACAATCCATTAAATCTCTTATGGCCTCTTTTATGGTCTTGTTTATTTTCGCTTATGTGAGCGAAGGAATCTTAGTGGCTTTTGCCATGAAAAAATCGCGTCGGTCGAATTGGATAAAAATTGCCTTAATCGCTATACTTTTTGTAAGCTGCGTAGGGTTTATCTGGGCCCCTTACCATGTGTTTGGCCAAACGGAAGCAGACGGTTTATATACGTTGGCCTTTACGCTTTATGTGCTCATTATGGCGATTGGTAGTGGAATTAGAACGCTTGCGCGTTAATCCAGAGGGGAATACTCCGGACTACATGATCGCCTTGAGGGCAAAATACAACACCGATGGACACATCAAACAGCCTAAACCGGTATAAAATGTGGCTGTCATGGCACCATAAGGGACTAATTTGGGATCTGTCGCGGCAAGGCCTGCAGCCGTTCCGCTCGTTGTTCCCATCAGTCCGCCGAATACCATGGCTGATTTGGGATTGTCTAATCCGATGTATTTCGCAATTAAGGGTGTCCCGATGGTCACCAAGATTGACTTGATTACCCCTGCGCCAATGCTGATCGCAATGATGTCTGAACTTGCTCCTACGGCCGTTCCTGTAACTGGGCCTACCACAAACGTACACGCTCCTGCTCCAATTGTCGCTAAACTTTCCGCATCTGTAATTCCAAAGCCAAAGGCAAGCAATGAACCACTCACAAATGACAATATTACACCTAAAAATAGCGATGCTATTCCGATCAAACCTGTTTTTTTAATTACCGCAAAACTGGCTCCCATCGCTGTGGACACAATCGCAAAGTCACGAAATACAGGCCCTCCCATGAGTTTAAATCCACTCAAACCGGTTAAATCCGCAATTCCATTTTTACCCTCTGTTAGTACGCCAGCAATATATGCAAGCACTAATCCGGCAAATATGGCAATAGCAGATCCTGGTATTTTTTTGCGAAAAACAAAGAAAGAAATCCCCTCCGACGCGTACATGATGAGACCCGTAACTAAGAACGCCACCATTAATCCATTTTTGTCAAGCAATGTTTCGATGTAGTTCATATCAGCGTTGGTTTTTATTGGCCAAAATTGGCATGAATATCAAACAAATAATTACCGGAATAATACCTGCTAAAACCGCTAAAATCCCGTTGGTAAATGCGACGCGCACATTTTGAATCGCAGACATCGCAACAATAATCGGAATGTACATTTTACTCCAAAACAGGATCCCCTCGCCCATCTCAACATGAAAAAGATTTCGTTTTTCGAGCTCGTTTTGAGCTAGTATTAAAAACAACATGGCAAATCCTACACCCCCCACATTGGCCTCAATGCCTAATAACCTGCCTAAGGTCTCCCCTAGTAACTGACCTGTAATAAAACAACCGGCCAGTAAGGCCACTCCACGTACTAGCATATTAGTCTTTAATTAAATTGACAACATCTTTTTTGGTCACTTTCCCCATGGCATTTCGTGGTAATTCACTTACTGCTAGGTATTTACGTGGAGTTTTATACGCAGGCATTTGTTCGCGCATCCACGTATTTAATGCTTTTTCATCGACCACCCCTTGTGTTACAATGGCAGCAGCGACTAATTCTCCCCATTCGTCGTTAGGTAAGCCTACAACTGAGCAATCTTTTATCCCTGGATATTGGCGTAATACCTCTTCAATTTCTAAGGCCGAAATTTTGTAACCTCCTGATTTAATGATGTCTACCGAGTTTCTTCCCAAAATTCGGTAACCGCCAATCTCATCTAGTGCGGCGATATCACCTGTTTTAAACCAACCATCCTCCGTAAATGATTCCGAAGTCGCTTCTGGTTTTTGCCAATATTCTTTAAACACATTAGCACCCTTTACTTGAATTTCTCCCTCATCAGATAAACGTACTGAAACGCCCGGTAGTGGGTATCCTACATGTCCAGCAACTCGCGGTCCATCGTATGGATTACTTAATGCCATACCAATCTCCGTCATGCCATAGCGTTCCAATAATAAATGTGTGGAGATTGTTTGCCAGCGTTCCATCACCGAAACTGGTAATGCGGCTGATCCGGAAATCATCAAGCGTAAGTTGGCCAATGACTCAGTTAATTGCTTTTGAACAGTTTCAGTTTGTGTTTCCCAATAAGCGATTAGTTTAAAATAAATTGTTGGCACCGCCATAAACACATTAATTTTCGCCTGAGTAATCAGGTCAAAAATGGCTTTTTCACTGAAATTTGGCATAAATTCACACGTTGCGCCAGCCCAAAGCGAACATGAAACTACATTAACCACGCCATGCACATGGTGTAAGGGAAGCACACAAACGGTGGAATCTGTAGCATTCCATTTCCAGGCTTCAATTAAGGCACCTATTTGCGCATTCAGATTTGCATGCGTGCTGACAACGCCTTTGGGTAGATTTGTGGTCCCGCTTGTATACAAGATCATGGCACCGCGTGCATCATCGATCTTTGGTAAGGATTTAACTTCTCCTCCTTCATTCTTTCCCAAAATGATGAGGCGGCAATTTAATTCCAGGGCTAGATCGGTCAATAAATCTTCAAACTCCGGTGAAACGACCAAAATATTTGCCCCTGAATTTTCGATTGTGTAGCGCAATGAAGGCAGCGGATAACTCAAACAAAGTGGAACCACAATCCCTCCTGCTTGCCAAACTCCCCATTGAACGCGTACATAATCAAATCCTGGCTGGACCATAAAGGCCACTCGTGCCTCCAAAAGATCTTGTTGGCCTGTCAATAGCGTATACGAAAATTCATTGGCCGCTTGATGTAAATCAGCGTAGCTGTATGTTTTTCCATCTGCGATTATGGCCGTTTTACCAGAGAATGGAAGGGATTTATTAAAAATTTCAATCATAACTATTTTACTCTGGTGTGGACGCTATTCGACACGTCAAATCTACAAATGAATCGGCGTAAAAAACGTCTCAAACTTTGGCAAACCTGTGAGGATTGCCAAAGAAAAAACCACCTCTCACCTCTTACGTCTAACCTTTAACCTCTCTATGGTCTATTTCTTGCCAAGACTCAACCCTCGGTATCCACACCTCTTGTACAAATCGATTGTGAATGGGATGGTTAGAATAGAGATCATAAGCTGCTTGGTCCTCAAAATCCATACCTAATCCATGCGTATAGGGATTCGTTGCATTGAATTCCAAAAGAACTTTCAGATTCATGACTCCAGGTATCTGTGCCAACTTCCTTGCTTCCGCAATGAAATAGGCTTGCTCAGCTTCTGATGTCTCCGACTTGAATTTTAAAAATACACTGTGGTGTAACATATTTTTTTTGTTTTCCTCAGACTAAAGTCTAAGGTTATCTTTTTGTTTTTTACCCCAAGCTAAAGCTAGGGGCAATGTCTAGCGTCTAACGTCTAAAGTCTAGCGTCTATTTTCTAACATATTCGCCATTAACCTCCATGCCCCCGGCACCCCAGCGGGTAGTTGGCGGAAGAAAACTAGCCCTGTATACATAAATTGACCTTTTCCATACCGAGCTACCGCTATATTTCCTTTTTGCTCTGTTTCACCCGGATCCGTAAACGCCAATGGAAATTGGAAATTTGAATCCGACGATTCAGCTAAGTAAATGCTTCGCTCCTGAACCCAATTCGCAAAGTCAGTTTCCTTGATTTCATTTGGTGAATGAAACAACGAATGATCTAGCAAGAATTTTGGCGTAGCTTCCTCCTTAGTTATCCGATTTCGCGTGATGCTCAACGGATATGGTCCCATCTGACTTTTTAATGGACCTAAAGTGCTCTGCGTGTTGTACTGAACAACATAATTTCCACCTTGCTCCACATATTTCATTAATTCAGCATGCGCATTTGCCAGATAATCGACCGTATTATGCGCTCTGACACCCGTTAAAACGGCATCATAACGCGCCAAGATGCTTGCTTTCAAATCAGCTTCTTGTAGAAAATCTACTTGATACCCCATCTGTTCCAAGCTTTCAGGTACCTTATCTCCCGCTCCCTTAATGTAGCCGATCCGTTTCCCCGTTTTCTTGAAGTCCATGTGAAGTAAATTAACCGTTACAGGTGAAAAATAGCGCTGAACCGGAATATGTGCGTAATTGATACTTTCCATTTGCAATGAATCTACCCAATTCCCACGACTCGTCTCATAGGCTAAACGTAACTTCCACGCCTCCTTTCCATCAAATTTTTGGTCTTTCTCACGTACTGTAATGGTTACGTTTTGGCGCGTACCTATGGCCATCCCATCCGGTAGATCCAATGAACCTAATTGCGTACCTGATTGATTAAACACATCCACTTTACCAGGCGCTATCGCCCCCATCGCATGAATCTGGATCTCAAAAGATTTGGTATCCCCCGATCCTTTGGGAAGTAAAATATTTGGATGATTAATCTGGAAAATACTGCGCGGTGTAAACGCAATCGGTTGCGCATATTCGCCTTTGACAGGATCTATGATGAGTTCCTGGATAGGCCGACGAATCTCCAATTTTTCCCCTTCAATCGTTAAAAATGCATGAACCATCAGCGCTGGATCTGGTGCCGCTTGACCAATCTTCGCTTGGTCTTTTACAACAAAATGCCCCGTTTCCTTTGTATTCACTAACCAATAGGGTTGTGTAATCGACTCATTCACGATTTGATTGATGTTCCAATTCACGCGTTTGTACGGAACAATACTTTCCTTAAATACCGAATCCTTTTCACCAATCGCTAACCGAAGTGATGTCACATGAATCGGACTACGTACTATAAATTCTGTTTTAATACTCATCGCATCCCCTTGTGCTATGGTTCCTCGATTCGTATTCCCTGCAAAATGTATTCCCGCAGCCTGTACTATCCATTCATCAATCTGCTTGATTTTTTTTGCTTTTAAATATGAATCATCTAATTTATTCACGGCTTTCCGCACCTGAATTATATCTGGAATGCTTAAATAAGGCTTCTCTGTTTGATAATTTCGAATGATTAGCCCAATCATTCGCTCAATTTCAGCGCCAGCATTACTACTTTGCCAATGGTTAGTTACCCCCTCTTGAATTGAATTTTTAGGAGCAAGCCCTCCCAAGGTTTGAAAATATTCTGTCGATTTACCATGGTCAACCGCAAATCCAAAGCCCTGTGATTTATGTTGGCTCCGACTAAATGCTGCCAACTCCCCCGTACTTTGACCTATGCTTGGTAAGAAATTTCCAATTTGAATCTTAAATTGATCCTCCGAAACCGTAGAGGAACTCCCAAATCGAAACGTATTCCAAAGTAAACGCGTGGCTTTCCAAGGTTTAATATCCCCTTTTAACTGTTCTGGAAAACGTTTTGGATCTGCAGCCGCTTGATAAGCCTCAATCGCTAATACGGCTGATGCCGAATGATGGCCATGTCCTGCACGTGCATCAGGCGGAAAACGCGTAAAAATTATATCTGGACGCAATTTTCGAATCACATACACCAAGTTTGATAATACTAATTCCTTGTTCCAAAAACTCAACGCTTCATCTGTTGACTTCGAAAAACCAAAATCAAATGCCTGGGAAAAGTATTGATTCGCCCCATCAATTTTTCGGGCAGCTAATAATTCTTGCGTCCGAATGAGGCCCAACGGGATTCCCTGCTCATCGCCAATCAGATTTTGTCCACCATCTCCGCGCGTAAACGCGAAATAGTTTGTTTCCCAATGTTGTTCCTGGGCGAACCAGGCCAGCATATGCGTGCTTTCGTCATCGGGGTGCGCAGCTACGTGGAGGACGGTCCCCGTAGACTCGATTCGTTTTAGGTTTTCCAATAATTGGAGACCATTTTGGGCCCAAGTCATTGTTGGTGCCAACAAGAATGCAAAGATTAGTTTTTTCATACGTTTAATTCATTTCGTGACCATGGCTGACGATAGGTTCTAGCCAATAAAGCTGTTGCCTCTGGATCATTGATTACAGTTTTGGTTGTTGGATCATAGGAAAGCGGTCGGCCTAGTTTCATCGAAACATTCGCCAAAATACACGAGGCAGTTGAAATATGCCCCTCCTGAATATCTGCAATTGGTTTTGTGCCTTTGTCTATCGCAGCTAGGAAGTCCAACATATGTAATCTTGTCGCTGGGGCTGCATTTAATTCAATGCGATCTTCCGTTAAATCTTCCGGATATTTTTCTTTTTCAAATACACAATCGCCATGCAATTTTTGCGCTTTAGGGTCCGCCGGCGTAAAATCATATTTCATGGTACTCATCCGCAAAGTTCCTTTTTCACCATAGATCGTTAGTCCCCACGGATATTCAGGATCTGGCGGTGTTCCCCAGGTACGGTGCTGCCAAACACAATTCAGCCCATCATACTCAAAAACAGCAGTTTGTGTATCAGCAATGTTAGATTTGCCTTCTTTTTGTACATAAATTCCACCTTCGGAACTGATACGTTTAGGCCAGCCGAGCCCCAGCATCCAGCGCGCGGTATCGAACATGTGAACACACATGTCACCCATAATGCCGTTTCCATATTCGTTGAATGTTCTCCACCAGCGCGTATGTGGTAGGCCGTCGTAAGGACGCAAAGGTGCTGGACCTGTCCACATCTCATAATCGAAAAAGTCTGGAACTGCCTGAATCGGTGGATTACCATTATTGCGCATATGGTAATAACAATACATTTCCACATGAGCGATTTTGCCCAACATCCCCGTGTCAACAATATCTTTTTTGGCTTGAATCAAATGGGGCGTTGACTTGCGTTGTGTGCCCACTTGAACTGTTTTGCCATATTTACGTGCAGCAGCAACCATGGCTTCACCTTCCAACACATCGACTGAAATGGGTTTTTGGACATACACATGGGCACCAGCTTTCACTGCATCAATCATTTGCAAGGGATGCCAGTGATCTGGGCTTCCAACCAGTACAATATCAAGCTGATTCTCCGCCAATAATTTTTTGTAATCTCCGTACAAGCGTGGGGTTTTACGCGATTTTTGACGCGCAGCAACGAGCTGGCCGGCTTGCGTCAACATATTTCTATCTGGATCACAAAGCGCGATTACCTCCACAGGGGCAACTTGCATGAGCCTAAAAAGGTCACTTTTTCCGTACCACCCCGCTCCAATTAAACCTACACGTAGCGGTTTCGAGGGATTAACTAAATCAATTCCATACGCTCCGAACGTCGAAAGCGCTAAACTAGCCGAAGCCCCTTTAAGGAAATGTCGGCGATTGATGTTGAATAGGTTCATAGGTTTTCAGTTTATAGTCGCTAGTTGTCTGTTGTCAGTAATCAGTTGTCAGTAATCAGTATAAAGTCGCTAGTCCCTAGTCGTCAGTAATCAGTTGTCAGTCATCAGGTGTCATTAATCAGTTTGCCGTCTAACGTCTAGCGTCTAAAACAATACTCACTACACTTTCTCCAGGCACATCCACTTCTGCATGTTTGTTTGCCAGGTTTATATTTGTTTTAATTACGTTAGTCGTTTCATTTTGTAGTATCACCGTGATTTTGCCATCCAGTCTCCTTACGGCTGTGCCGTTTAAATTTACAGGTAATCCTTGCATCGCAATGCGTACCGACCCAGCTGGTATGAATTTGGAAGCTTGCCCGATGATGTAATAGGCTTGATTTCGGGTAATTTCACCTTCTTGGGAAATGGTAAGAGCGCCTTTACATTCGGTACAACCACCAGGCGTTATGGGTCCGAAATTGGAGTCATTCGCTAAATTCCATTCCAATACCGTTTGAGCATGGTTGTTGAGAGATCCAATAAGCACGTTTTTGATGTGCCACATATAATCTCCAGCAAAATCCCCTTTTGATCCAGTCCATTGTTCTGTGAAGTACAAGGCTTTATCGGGATGCGCTTTTTTGACTTTGCTCAACGCTGAAATATCGCCGTTATACAAATGAAAGGCTGATCCATCCACATATTTACGGGTATCAGGGTCGTTTAAAATTTCAATGGGATATTCAGGTTTATCGCAGTTGTGATCGTAGATAATTAGTTTGGTTTTTAATTTTGCCCGTACCATTTCTGGGCCTAGGTGATTTTTAATCCAATTGTTCTGTTGGCCCGCCGTCATCAACAAACTAGGATTGTTTCCTGGATGTAATGGCTCATTTTGTGGAGTCATTGCCCAGATTGGCAATCCCTCCTTGGCCATTGCTTGTACATATTTGACCAAATAACGTGCGTAGGTTTCCTCGAAAATAGGTGCTAATGAACCGCCTTTGGTCGCCAAATTATCTTTCATCCAAGTGGGTGGAGACCAAGGAGTGGCCATTAATTTAAGAGCGGGTTGAATGGATTTGATTTGTTTCAACAGCGGAATAAGTGATTTTTGAGCCTTAGCTAAACTGAATTGTTGTAAAGTAAGATCTCCAGCCACATCGTCATAACTATAAGCCTCACCATCTAGGTCGGTAGCTCCCACTCCTATTCGTAAGACCGAAATACCCATTTGGCCGGGTTGCGTACCAAATAATTCTTGTAATAAAGTTGCTCGCTTAGCTGGAGCCAACGCTTGAATCACATCTGCGGATCCTCCCGTAAGGGTATAACCAAATCCGTCGATTGTCTGGAAGGTTACCTCAGGAAGAAGCGTGATACCGGCAATTTGGCCCGATTGAAATGAAAGACCTGGATTTTGATGCCACATAGCCGAATGTTTAGGTTGCGATACCCAAACCTGTGCCAGTAAGGAATGACAAATACCCAGCAGCAACACGCCGCTAGTCAAAATCCGTTTCATAGAATAGGTTTAATTAGGTTTAAATATATTGATTTTTTTTTGAAGTTGGTGTCCTGACAAATCTAGGACAAAAAAAATACCGTGAAATTCACGGTATTTTTCAATTCAAATTCACTCTACTTTTTTCGTTTTTGAGCAGCGGATTTATGGCTGGATACCGCTTCATGTTCTTGCAATCCCCTAATCGTAACCGTACCTCCCTCCCGTTCATAATCTTGTTTAAACTGTTCTAAGTTTTCCATGACAGAATGATCCACAAGTTTCGTCTTGGATAAATCTATAGTAACTGGAAATGCGGGAGGAATGGCATCTAATTTTCGTTTGATACCTAGGAAATTCGAAAAAACGGCGGCATGTGAGATTTCAACTAAATACGCATCTTCAGTAAATGATACTTCGGTAGGGGCTTTAAATAGCGCACTTAATTGCTTTCCATTAAAAATATTGACGCTAATTTCAGTTAAAATTCCAGCTCCAATGCCCGCCAAAAGATCCACTGTTAATGTGACAATTATGGTGACCAAAAAGATTAGTAACTGTTCTTTCCCTTTTTCTAGTGTACGAAGGAACTCCTTGGGATGAGCTAATTTAATTCCTACTGTAATTAACATCGCAGCCAAAGCCGCATTAGGGATGTATTCAATGAAATCTGAAGCCATGAGCACACAAATCAGAATGAAAAATCCGTGAAAGAAATTCGCCCACCTTGTTTTGGCGCCATTTGATATATTTGCTGAGGAACGCGCGACCTCTGAGATCATAGGTAATCCACCTAAAATAGCCACTAACGTATTACCGATTCCAATTGCAATTAGGTCCTTATTTGCATTGGATTTGCGATGAAATGGATCAAGCATATCCATGGCCTTGACGGTCAACAACGATTCGAGGGAGCCAATGAGCGCAAACATAAGCACATATTTGACGAAGGTGCTTGTTTGGGTTACTCCTTCAAAACTTACATTGAAATTGATATTGTCTAGTAAATTTCCAACTTGCACAAGCGCATATCTAGGTGCAGTCGACTGAAAATCCAACAGTAATTCAGCTGGAATGGCGATTGCCAATACGACTAAAGGAGCAGGAATTTTTTTGAAGATTCGGTGTTTAATTTTTGGCCACCCCATCATAATGATCAAGCTAATTAATCCTATCAAAGTTGCCTTTGGGTCCCAATTCATCAAAAATTCCGGTATGGATGCAAACAATGCGACAGGGTCTTTCCCTTGGCTCAGGACCGGATTCACATCTAACAAAACGGGTATTTGCTTAGCAATGATGATTAATCCGATGGAGGCCAACATGCCATGAATGGCAGACAAGGGAAAGAAATCCATTAATTTCCCAAGTTTAAACAGCCCCAGAAGGATTTGTAAGATACCTGCCACCACCATGGCACCCAGTGCTAAATGCCATCCCATTTCACCACCGCCAAATTCATTGACAGCACCCGCGACGATAACAATTAAACCTGCCGCAGGGCCTTTGATTGTTAAACGTGAACCTGCGAAAAAACTAACAACCATTCCGCCAATAATCGCGGTGATTAATCCCATGATGGGTGGAAATTCTGAGGCTTTGGCAATTCCCAAACTTAAAGGTAAGGCCAATAGAAATACAATGAATCCCGAACTTGCATCCTGAACGAAATTTTCTTTTAAGCCCGAAATACCATCTTTAGGATCTAAATTAGGGTTTTTCATGCGCAAAGAAATTTAAAGTAAACAAATGCATATTTCTGAATGTCATATGGAATTCCGACTAACAAAAATACGGCATCAATGGAAAAATAAGTTAAGCCCTTTATTATAAAACTTTATCTAATCAATCATAAGAATTTTTAATTAGTTGATTTGCTTTAAATCAAATTGACAGCCCATTCCATAAACAAACATAGCCAGACTGATTAGGTCTGGCTATGTTTCAACGATGCTAAATTTCGTCTATTTCAACGAAACTAAGTATTCAACTACATCTCGAATCTCTCGTTTGCTTAACATCGAACCCATTGCTGGCATCGATGAAGGATAATTTTCACGCGATTTAATCCGGCTCACCGCAATGCGCAAGGGTTCTGCCTCACTCGTTTTCAGCTGAATTTCTTTATCCGTTTCAGAGATTACCGAACCACTCACCTCTTGGCCATCCGTTAATGTCAAGGCAATTGTTCCAAAGCCTGGGGCAATCCGAGCACTCGGTTCAATTAAAGCTTGTAAGAGTTGTTCGCGTGTCAACTTACTTCCAATCCCTTTTAATGAAGGACCTACATTGCCACCTTCACCCCCTACATTGTGACAACGCACACATTGAGCTGTCTGGTTGCGGTTGAAAATAAAGTTACCTACTTGTAAATTACCGCCAAACAACGCCTCTTTAAACTCGTCGGTTAAGGTTCCCTTAGTTTTTAAAGCATCTAACTGCGCCACTAATTTCTCCTCCTTTGTTGCCTCTACCGCTTCCATCAAATCTAATTTAATGCCCACCGGTAATTTTCCTTGCAACATACGTGCAATTAAATCTGCCAATACATCGGACGTATTCGCCGGATTCATCTTGGCCATACTTTGTAGGACCTGCTGTTGCTCATTCACCGTTCCCTTTTCAAAGATTGGATTAACTACCCCAGGTAATTGGTCCTTCGAAATCGCAATTTTATCCAATGAACCCATGGCTAAACTCCGGACAGAACGATCTGAATCTTCCATTCCTTTTTGAATGAGCAAGGGTAAATTCACATCTTTCAAATTAATCAATGAAGTTAATTGTCCTCCCCGCACTTTGGCACTTGGATGATTTAAAAACAATTGAGTTTGATCAGCTGAAACATCTTTAATCCCTAACTCAGCCACTAATTGAGCCGTTGCATTCAATACTTCTGGATTCTTACTCCGAATGAAAGATGGAATGATTGGTTGGATTTTGGCAACCACATCCTGCGCGTTGCGGTCCAACTTACCGCGATGACGTCCATCGACACGGTCAAGGACGGATGGATCTCCCCAGGTGCCCAAGGTCGCAATCGCCTCAGCACGCATGGCATCTGGGATATCAGTGCGTTGTACATAACTTACTAATAAATCAATTTCCTTCGCTGTACCCACACGCAAACAAGCATTAATTGCCCGGCGAATAATGACTTCCGAGGTAATCGAAGGATTAGCTAACAAACCTGCCAAAGCTGGTAATGCTGCTGGAATTGATAAATCATCATGCACCGCACGCGCCGCTTCTGCCACAATATACATGTCTGAATCTGTCAGGAAGCGTGCCACCTCTGGACTCGCTAATCTTCTCAATACCAAAACCGCAGCAATTCGTAACGAACGATTCGAAGAAGTTGATAAGGCTGCCATCGGCTCCACTTGCCCAATCCGACTTAATGCTAACACCGCCGCATGGCGGATATACACATCCTCATCTTTATTTTGCTCTATCAATTTCAATAACCCAGGAACCGCTGAAGCTGCTTCCGTACGTCCCAATGCCTGTGCTGCAAAGAATTGTACGCGCGGTGATGTAGATGCTAATGCTGCAATCAGCTCTTTTTCAGCACCTTTGTAACGAACATCCCCTAATACCTTCAATACCTGTGCCTGAATTTCCAAATCAGAATCTGACAAATAGCCTACTAAACCGGCAGCAACGGCTGTGTTTTTCGCGGCCAACTGCCCTATTCCCCAGATCCCATGAATACGTGCAAATTGGTTATCTTTTTGCGCAATTGCTTTCCACAATTCCGCTGCTTGTCCACGTGCGACTAATTCGAATTGTGCCTTTTGACGAACACGCATATCTTCATAGGCCAATAAGCTTGCTAATTGCGTAACTCCAGCTTTGGAATAATCCATTTGTATGTTGGCTTTCGTCTGCGCACGTTCTGCAGCCAAATCATTTGATTTTTCATCTACATCCAATTTCCATACGCGGCCAAAGTTTTTAATATCCCAACCCGTAACCCAATCCGCTGCATACAAAGCACCCTCAGGTCCAAAACGAATACCGGTAGGTAAAATACCGCTCACTACATCTACCTCAGATTTAAAATCAAAGGAAGCTCCTTTCGGCTTTAAATCAAATGACCAAATGTGCGAGTTAGTCGCATTTCCCACAAATTCAACTAGGAAGAATTTGTTCAACCACTTTTTCCCTAAGGCAGTGCCTGGATTGTAAATCATCCCGGTAGGTCCATTGTGGAAATTACGGATCGGAGGAATGATGTAGGCTGCTTGGCCTTCCCAACGCGGGATATATAATTTTTCATCCATCCATACTTTGTACAAATTATTCTTTGGATCCGTGTACTTTCCGTACTGCCAGTTAGACCGCCATCCAATATCTGCCCCCTCCACAATATGCACTAAACGCTCACTTTCACCTGGATGGTCACCATCATTGTCTGAACTGATAATATTTCCATAGTGATCAAATACAAATTCGTGTGTATTTCGTATACCTGAAGCTACTATTTCTAAATCCGTACCGTCTGCATTCGAGCGGACCAATACCCCCGAATTTGGATTAGGTAAGTTGCGACCATCCACGGTTGTGATGTTGGCTCCAATATCACCAATCTGCCAATAGATTTTTCCATCAGGTCCCTCAATCACACTTGACATACCATGTCCACCGAAGCCAATATGGACCGCAAATCCGGTTGCGATGGATTTGGCATTTGTCCATAAACCCTTTTTGCTGGTATTGTCTAAACGCCATAAATCAGGCCCGATGGCCACAAATGCATCATTTTTACGTACGAGTAGGCCCCCAGCTACATCCGTAACTTCTTGGTTAAATTGATTTAAAATACGTGTCCCTTGGTCCGCATATCCATCTCCGTTTTTATCCTCCAGCTTCCAGATTTCATCTTTTTCCACCGTTAGATCATGCCAATCATGAATACCATCTCCATTTAAATCCGGTAACCAGGCATTTTTTTCTGAGTTCTCAGGCGCAAACGTTTTGTGAAGAAATGCTCTCCGGTCTTCGACAGTCTGAAAACCAATAGATTCAGTCATCCAATCGCGGTGTCCACGAATATCAAATTCAGATACTTTTCCGCGGTTTGTGCTGTTTAAATAGACAGCCCCTTGATCATCAATGTCGATCGCGACTGGGTCCGGAGCTAAACTATCCGACGCCCAGCGGGTGATGGTCATTCCGGGTGTCAACTTGATCGGTAATTTCTCTTTGGCTGCTTTTGCGCGCTCAGCTATTTGATCTTGATCTTCAAAGATCACTTGATACGTTTGTTTCTCTAAGGAGCTGGTGCAACTCCAAACGGCTAAGGCGACTAGGCCTCCTGCCAAAAGTCTCGTTTTTTTCATAGTAATCATTAATTTTCTTCGTCCATCATACTGCGACGCTGTTTCGCAGCTTGTTTGGTGGTTTTAAATCGGTAATTAAATGTCAAATTTACTTGAGTTAAGCGGCCCTGAAATCTACTTTTGGTGTAGAATCCTTCGCCCATGGCTTCACTCCGATTAATGCGCGAACTAAATAAGTCCAATACATTTAAACTTAAAGTTCCGTTTCCTTTCATTATGTCTCTAGAAGCAGAAAGGTCCATCCAAGCAATTTCTCCTCGTGTTCCTTGTGGAGTTTGTTGAGGAGCCTCGTAATTTGCACGTATTTGGAAGTCCACACCTGAATTTAATTTAATGCGGGAGGTATGACGAACAAACCAAGAATAGGTATCGCTTTTGTAATTGGCATTCACATTCGTTGCATCCGTAATCGCTCGGAACGCATTTAAACTCAAATCCGCTTTGTAAGCCTTCGTCAAATTTAGGGAACTGGTAATCTCTAGTCCCATGGACTGTTGGTTCGCTAAATTCTCCGGCAACGTCCTCGAAAATCCATTTGCATCCACAGAACGAATGCGATCAATTTTACCTGTCGTGTTTCGGTAATACAGTGAAGAACTTACGCTGCCTTGCTCAAAATATTTCAAATGGCCCAAGTCATATGAATCCGTAAACTCAGGATTCAGATTAGGGTTACCCGAAAAGAAGTTTCGATTATCGGAGAGCGTGACAAAAGGACTCAAGTCATTGTAGGTAGGCCGACGGACCCGACGGGAATAGCCTAATTGCAATGAATTGTCCTTGGAAATTAAATAGCTAAAGTGCGCACTAGGGAATAGATTTGCATATTGACGTGGGTTCTTCTCTTTTGTCTCGAGTAGCTCAGTCTGTATATCCGTATTTTCTCCTCGAATACCGAATTGATACGTGAATTTATTTTTTTTGTTTCCGTATATCGCATAGGCCGCTGTAATGTTCTCTTGGTACACAAAGATATTATCTAGACCATCCATCGTCGTAAATTGTCCATTGGGCTGTTGCTGTGTAACGATGTAATCATTGGTCATATCACGAAAGGAAGTCCGTAAACCCGTTTCGATTTTACCATCTTTGCCCACAGGGTTTGCATAATCTACTTGTAGAATCCATTGACGCTCATACTCATCATTTAAAGCCTTTTGTACTAGGCCATTTTCCGGGTAGGGAGAACCATCCGATTTTCTACTTACTTGCGTATATGTTTGGTCTGAACGTTCCCAATAATCCAAATACCGTAAGTCAGCTGAGAACTCCTTCCCTTTCTTCGCGTAACTCTTCTTAAAGGTTAAGGCGTATTCTGCGTTTGGTTCGGCTTCCAGTTCGACTTGTTGGCGATCTGTAATGCTATATAAATTCAACTTATTTAATTTATAGTCTCGGTAATTGAAATCGGATATCCGTTTCACATCAGTTCGGCGGAAGATATACGAACCCGTTAAGATTGTTTTGTCATTGAAAAAGTAATCCGCCCCGCCACGAATGTTATTTACCATTCCGCGAACGTTATTCTTGGAGGTTTGTTCCAAATAGTTCGTTTGCCCATTGGCATATACTTCTTGATAAATATTCCCTCTTCCAGACGTTCGGCGGTAGAATAGTCCGTAGTTTAAAAAGAAGTTTAACTTGTTTTTACGGTAGTTGACAATCGCGGTCGCTCCCAAGTTCTCTGGATAACCGGTCGTAGTTTCAATCGCACCGTTAAATCCTTGATTTTGGTTTTTCTTTAAAACGATGTTGATGATGCCGGCCATACCCTCAGCCTCATAACGTGCAGAAGGGTTCGTAATCACCTCCACTTTGTCGATTAACGTGCCCTGTAATGAACTTAATCCAGAGGAGCCATTAATACCGACCAAGGTGGAAGGTTTTCCATCTATAAGGATGCGCACATTATCGCTTCCACGTAAACTGATTCCTCCTTCCCCATTAACTTGTATAGAAGGTAGATTCCCGAGAATTTCGGCAGCCGTGGCACCTTTGTTGGCAATATCCGTCCCTACATTAAATATTCTCCTGTCTAAACCCATTTCCACAGAGGCTCTTTGGCCTTTAACGGTTACCTCTTCCAAGGTTTTTGTACTCGGGTTAACCTCAATGTTTCCGAGAGCAATCGACCTATCTAAGGTGATATTGGTTATTTTTTTTGATTCGAAGCCAATACTTTCAATGAGAATATCATACACACCTGATGGGGTATCGAACGAAAAAAGACCTTTTTCGTCGGTAATACCACCCGAAACAACCTGCGTCGTACTAGCTTTTTGAATCCGAATGCTTGAAAATGGAATGGGTGATTGGGTGGGAGTTTCAATCACGCGTCCTGAAATTTTAAATCGACTTTGGGCGGAGGCAATTAAAGGAAAGACCAGTAAGAACAGGTATAGTATTTTTTTCAAAATTGATAGGTTTATTCGTATTTACAAACATAAGTAGACCTACTGAATTTATTTGTACGAATCTGTAGGTTTATGTTGGAGAATTTCAGGCTTTTGTCGAATTTAAAACAATTATAAATTGACTAGCTTACCAAATATATCAGGATAGAACGATACAGTAGTTATTGCAAAGACTTATAAATTCAATACATATGAAATCAATTATTCAATTCAGTTTCTTTTTTCTTTTAGTTGGGGGATCAATACATGGTCAATCTGCTACCGAGTTGGCTCGTTGGAAAGCGCATGCTGCTCAAGTTGAAATCATTCGTGATTCCTATGGCGTACCTCACATTTACGGCAAAACTGATGCGGATGCCGTGTTTGGCTTACTGTATGCCCAGTGCGAGGATGATTTTTCGCGGGTAGAAATGAATTACATTGAAAAATTAGGCCGGATGGCAGAGGTTAAGGGTGAAGCGGAGTTAGCGAATGATTTATACATTCGTCTGATCATAGATGCGGAGGAGGCGAAGGCCGATTATGCCAAAAGCCCACGCTGGTTAAAAGATTTATTGCAAGCCTATGCGGATGGGATCAATTATTACTTGCACAAAAATACGCAGGTTAAACCAGCCTTATTGACTCATTTTGAGCCTTGGTATCCCCTCTTGTGGACGGATGGATCCATTGGGGCTATTTCTACGGGAGATGTGAATGCAGCGGAGGCGGCTAAATTTTACCAACTACAAGCTGCGGTATCATTTGTCCAGCCTATGCCACATGGACCAGATGAAAAGTTGACGGGTTCAAATGGTTTTGCGGTTGGCCCAAGTTTATCGGCTACGGGGAATTCACTTCTTTACATCAATCCACATGTGACGTTTTATTTTAGACCTGAGGTGCATGTTAATTCGGAGCAGGGTTTACAGGCATATGGCGCCGTTACTTGGGGACAATTTTTTATATACCAAGGATTCAATCCATACGGGGGCTGGATGCATACATCGAGCGAGGTAGATGTGGCTGATTTATATGCAGAAACGACACGTGCTTTTGGGAAAGGATTTCAGTACCAACTTGATGGCAAATGGCTCGCCTTGAAAGAAAAGGAAATCCCTTTGCGTGTCAAGGGAGAATCTAATCCACGGTTGGTCCGAGCATTTTACACCCATCGCGGGGCTGTTATGGCGGCGCGGGACGGTCGGTGGATTTCTGTTCGGTCCTACAACCGCTCTTTAAAGAGTTTAGAGCAGAGCTGGTTGCGTACGAAAACTAAGGGATTGGCAGAGTATACCAAGGTCATGGAGATGCGTGCAAATACGTCAAATAATACGGTCTATGCGGACAATCAAGGAAACATTGCGTATTGGCATGGAAATTATGTTCCACGTCGGGATGCATCCAAAGACTGGGGTTTGGTCCAAGATGGAAGCACTTCAGCCACGGATTGGAAGGGATTACATGAATTGAAGGAAACCGTGCAGGTGGTGAATCCGGAAACGGCTTGGATCCAAAATTGCAATTCTACTCCCTTTACGGTTTCGGGTGCATCGAGTCCGAAACGAGCTGATTACCCTGTTTACATGGCACCAGATGGGGAAAATTTTCGGGATAAAAATGCAGTTCGATTGTTTAGTCGGGCACAGCGATTGGACTTGAAAGGCTTGATAGACTTGGGATATGATCGAAATTTAGCTGCATTTGAGGTACTCATTCCTGCTTTAATTCGTGATTTTGATGCGCGACCAGTGGAGGCCTTGCGGCCTTTGGTGGATAGTTTACGCAACTGGGATTATCATGCTTCTAAATTATCAGTCGCGCAGACCTTGGCGGTTCGTTGGGGATTAAAGATACTACCGAAGATTCCGAAGCCCTTAAATTTTGGTGGACAGACTGATCCGGTGCTTAATTTTACCCGCTATGCGGCTAATCATCCGGTTTCTGAAACTGTGGAGGCCTTGCAAGCGGTGTATGCCGACTTGATGCGGGACTTTGGCCGCTGGAATGTGAGTTGGGGTGACATGAATCGTTTTCAGCGTATAGCCAATACCGTTATTTTTGATGATGCGAAGCCTAGTATTCCGGTTCCGTTTACATCTTCGGCTTGGGGCCAACTGCCCTCCTACACGAGTAGGCCCTTCCAGGGATCAAAAAAATGGTATGGGGTGAATGGAAATAGTTTTGTGTGTGCGGTGGAATTTGGTCCCAAGATTAAAGCCTATTCGCTGCTGGCAGGAGGCCAACAAGGAAACCCGGCATCTCTACATTTTTTTGATCAGGCACAAAATTATGCAGAGGGGAAATTTAAAGATGTATTGTTTTATAAAGAGGATGTGCTGAAGCATGTAGAAAAGAAATACTTTCCGTAAGAAAACTTAAATTGTCTTTATTTAGGATTTAAGTACATATGCAACGGTAGATTATTTCAAAACGTCATGTGAATTGGCGTGCTTTGAATATAGTCATAAAATAAGCTTATGTGGATAAGCTTATTCTGTTCCAAGTTCTATTTAGCCTAAGTTATGATCTTTCTAGTTACCTTTTTAGGATTATTGCTCGCTGTTTTAATTTTTGTCTATCGAAAAGAAAAATATGGTTCTAATTTCTATTTAGCCTTATTTATCTTTTTCAATTCCTTTTATGCAGTAACTTCCTTTAGTTTCATCTCAAATGAATTTCGTGGAATTATAACACTTATATACCCATATGTCATTATTCCCAATATGGCATCCGGACCATTTTTATACCTTTATTTTCTTTCGGTTTTTAAACCAAATTTTAAGTTTAAGCGTATTTATTTAGTACATTTTATACCTGTACTTTTTTTCTTTATTAATGGAAGCGATTATCTTTTTTGGGATGAAACTCAAAAGGCCAGATTAATAAAGTCCTTCCTACAAAATTCGCAAGCGGTTTTTTCGATGCCCACCTTGTTGATTCCTTATTATTTTCATGTGCTTTTCCGCATGACGCAGACATTTTTTTATGTGCTGGCATCCCTTTACTTGTTTTGGGCAAGTTTCAGATTGAATGGATATAGATTAACGAATGATAAAATTCCCTATACATACTATATCTTTTTTCTTCTTTTTTTTATCGGACATTTCTTTACAACCTTACTTATTGGAATTAGTGTAAATCCCAATTTTGATAATTTATTGAGCGATAGTAATCGATTAGAGATTTTACTTTTGTCTTCTCGTCTGTTTTTTACGCTTTTTATCGTAACAACCTTATTTAATCCCAAAGTTGTTTTTGAAAAGTATTTTCAAAATATGTCTGCTAGTAAAAAGAAAGATACTAATACTTTAAAGGTACCCACGGATCCTAGGGATAGCACTAAATATGAATTTGAAGAATTAAATAAGGCCTTTGATTTGTATATGCTTGGAAAGCCTTATTTACAGCCAGGTTATTCACTTTCTCAAATAGCGGAATATCTGAAGATACCCGCATATTATATTTCCAGTTACATTAAGTCTAGGTATCAGCTCAGTTTTAACGACTGGAAGAATGAGATGCGTGTTAGTTACGCTATTGAACTCTTGCTCGCTGGAGAGGCTAAATATTCAACTTTGGAAAGTATATCAATCCAATGTGGCTATCGATCACGGACGAATTTCATTGAATCCTTCAAGAAGGTTGTTGGCCATACTCCCTCCGAGTATTTGAATAATCTTCGGAATCTAGGGTAAACCAATACGTTTATTTCTTAATGAATGTACCTTCTTTTAATTTTAAGAAGAATCATAGAATTTCCCAATAGCATCAAAATCAGAATTTTGTTTATTAAACGGTCGTTTTGATCCCTCAATGTACCTAAATTAAATTTTAGTAACCTCTCTTTGTCTTTAAATTCTATTTAAGGTCAAATTTTGGTACACTTTCCGAAACTCCCTGATATTTTCTTTCGTGTTTTGTTTCGTAGACAGAACATCATAACGTTCTGATTTACTTTTTGTTCTAAAAAATTTGTGTGTCATGTTTGAAATTGTATCATTATTTGGGTTATTAGTATCAGCCGTTTTGTTCATTAATATTGGACCAGAAAATAAAGTAAACATCTATTTAGGTTCGTTTTTCTTAAGCTTCAGTCTCTTTGCACTGACACGGAGTTTTATTTTATTTACAAATCATACTTGGGTCATTTATTTATTAATTCCTGGGTCTCTTCCAATATTTACCTTATCTGCTCCTTTATTGTATTTATACATTAAAAAGTCGCTAAACTCGAGTGAGTCTACCAAACTGAGCTGGATGGATAGTCTTCACTTTATCCCTACCCTAATTTGTTTTATCAATATTATCCCTCAGTTATTCCAATCACATGCGGATCGAATACTTTTCAGTGAGGCCTTGATTTTAAACCAATTTAGTTTGCTGGAAATTAAGACCTTACTATTTCCGATAGGTGCAAATCTTGTTTTGAGGCCTTTGCTGGGAGTAATTTATACTTTTGCCTCTTTTATGGTATACTATAAATATTGTAAGGTGAATGCAGGTGAAGATAAAGTTAATTCAAACATCAATTTGCGGTGGTTTCTATTTCTGATTTCATGCATGGGATTGAATTATATACTTTCTGTTTCTACAAGCGTTTACGCACATTTTCTTGAATTAAAACCTGAGAACTTAGATAAAATCAAATTTCTCATGTCACTACCCACCATTGCCCTGTTTGTTTTAAATGCATCTGTATTCTTTTTTCCTCGTGTTCTTTATGGTTTTATTAAACGCAAATCTGTTAAAAAAGAATTTTCTGCAGAGAAACTCCAATTTAATGATGGCCTAAATCCATTACGCAATTTACTTCCGGATACAAACAATATCGAAAATGCCAATGTTGCCATTTCCCGTAAGTTGGCCGAATACTTTACAAGCAAACCTTATTTACAGTCAGGATTTACATTGTCAACGATTACCCAAGAAACAAATATCCCGTATCATCAACTAACGACCTATTACAATAATTATTTAGGGATTAACTTTAATGATTGGAAAAACAATGCACGCATAGATCATGCCATGGATTTGATTCGAAATGGACGGGCTAAAAACTTAACGCTGGAATCCATTGCTTATTCATGTGGATTTTTATCCAGATCTAATTTTGTAAACTCTTTTCGAAAGAAAACTGGCTTAACTCCTTCTGAGTTCTTACGTAGTATTCCTAAAGAGTTAATCGTTGCTACAATGGATTTTTAGTTAAATGAATTGGATTTAGTCTTACCTTCTGGAATCCCTCTCATTTTTTATGAGGGGGATCTTTGTTTTAAGGAAGTAATTACAAAATCACCACACGACAGTCCAGCCTAGTATATCCTCTCCCTGACGTTTCTTTCTAAATCTCTTAAGATCGTTATTAATATCTGGTAGGGCGTATGCCCTGGGCGATTTTATTCTTCATTCGATTAAAGCTTATCCATATTCCAAAAATTTAGGCTGGTTCATTCTCCTAGCTTAGAAAAGGATTTAATATCCACTATATACGAGGGCTCAATGTCCTATATAGTTCATTTAGGCGCAATTATAGCCAGCTCCTTCTTTCATGATAGCCAATACCTTGTAAATAGGTATCCCTGCATAGAGAGAATAGGGCAAAAGAAGCGGAAGTGTTCATCGATTTGGCTATTAAATAACTAAGTTTTTTCAAATTTTCTGCGGGAATTTTAGCCAAAACTCACCCTTGATTTCAAAAAAGTACGGTGAGAATGTTCACAACCCCTACAATCCTTTGTACTTCTATTTAAAATCTCTAGGTACAAGTCATTTCAATTAATTGATTTTACGGTTTGAGTTGGACTAGACTTTAAATTTAGTTCGAAAAATGGCTTTTGGGGCGTTTTGAATCGTTTTTAAGCTCCTAGGTTTGTCTTGGTCGTCGAGGACTCAAAGTTAGAAATTACTTTAACTTTTAGTGGTCGGCATACGTGTTCTAAAATCTTTTATTTAAAGCAAATGAAAAATTTAATCTTAATTGCCCTGCTTTGGGGTTCAATCCTTGAGTTGAAAGCCCAAACCTACAATCTGGCGGTGGGTACGAATGTATCCACCTATCTTTTCAAGAATTCCGAAGGAAATCAAATTGATTTTTTAAAGGCTGGAACTGGTTCTCGGTTTCAAATTGGGACGGAGTTTCAGATGTTAGATACGACTTCCTCGTTAAACTCAACGAGTAAGAAAGCGATATTTTTTTCGCAGCAACGCTTACTGGCAAAAATTTTATCTCAACTGCATGCTGACATTCACGTTGAGTCAAATCAAATCAATGCCGTTGGTGATCAACAAAACATTGCATTTTCATATCAAACGAACTACGTTGGACTTTCAGGTGGGTTTGGATATCAAACACCTGCGTTCAAGGGATGGTCAATTACAGCCCAAGGTCGAATGGCTGGTTATAAACTTATTCAAGGAAATCAAGCCTTGGGTAACCGGTACATCGACTTAACAAAAGATGATCAATTTTCAAAAATTCAGCTTTTTGTGGGCTATGCTTTACAAATTCAAAAAAAGTTGAATGATAAACTATTTGCCTTCTTGGATGTACAAAATATGCAAACAATGCATCCGAGCCAAGTGGGTACACCCACACTTAACTTTCAAAATTCAACCATCAGTTTCGGTTTAAAAATTCACAAATAATTCATTAATAAGTTCTGGAAATCATGAAAAAACTTTTACTAGGAATTAGCTTACTACTTTTTTCGTATGTGTCCTTTGGGCAAACGAAAAGCCTTAATTATCAGGCGGTTATTATGGATCCCAAGCCTATTGAGATCCCGGGAACCTCGATTACTGGTCAACCATTGAAAAATGGTCAGGTGAATGTTCGGTTCACGTTGTTAGCCTCAGCAGGTACTGTGGATTATGAAGAGTTTCATCAAACTAAGACGGATGAATTTGGTTTAATCAATTTATATATTGGTAAAGGCCTTGTTGGAACATCTTCTGGATTATCTAACCAATCTACCACAGCAGCTTACCGAACATTTGATGCCATTAAATGGGATTCAAATATTAAGCAATTGCGGGTGGACATAAGTTT
>JACCDL010290662.1_pt1 | contig 35600 bp, 37 predicted proteins | sample 7441931 | NCBI WGS metagenome assembly JACCDL01 (sample SAMN15323437, study PRJNA562643) | freshwater metagenome | isolation source: river surface water | place: USA:Blue River Watershed | collected 2017-08-16 | reverse complement strand
GCGCAGCAGCTTTTCAGACGTGGAATGTTTTGATATACTCCCGCCTCTTGGCCTGGTAGCTCAGTTGGTAGAGCAGAGGATTGAAAATCCTTGTGTCGGTGGTTCGATTCCGCCCCGGGCCACCAAGTAAGCAAAGCCCTCGTTAGCGATAACGGGGGCTTTTTGCGTTACAGGGCTCGGAGGTGTCAGGTGGCTGGACGGCGGCTAGGTCTGTGGGACTTACCCAGCCCCGTTGGGTATCATTGGCAAACCAGTTGGATGGAAATTCAATGCTGATCGTCACGCCGCTGATTGCCTCAGTTTTACCTCTCATTTTCATCCCTCAGTCAGCTGGATGGCTTGTATCGTGGCCTATTCATTCACTTTACCCATGCAATTCACCATTCATTTTTCGCAATTCACAAACGGAACAATGTAAATGACGATATCGATTTATGAGGCATCAGTTCCTCAATTCAAGAAGATGCTGAGCAATCTGTCAGCCATCCTAACCAAAGGAGAATCACATCTGATCCACAAAAAAATTGACGAAAAAGTCTTGCTGGGATCGAGATTATTTTTAGACATGTTTGCTTTAACCAAGCAGGTTCAAATTGCTTGTGACCAGGCAAAAAATGGCTTGGCACGACTGGCAGGCGTTGAAGCACCAAAGATGGATGACCAGGAGGCATCATTCGCCGAGTTACAGGCGAGGATTGCTAAAACCATTGAGTTTTTAGACACCCTCACGCGTGAGCAGCTGGATGGTTCAGCTGACAAGGAAATCAAGTTTTCGATTGGTGAGCGGAAGTTTGAGTTTATTGGAGATAAATACTTAGTCACTTGGATAATTCCGAACTTCTACTTCCACATAACAACCGCTTACAACATCTTGCGTCATAACGGCGTAGAAATCGGAAAGTCCAACTATTTAGGCTGATCGGCGCGGAATACTCGGGCTGATTCGATTCCACCTGGGACCACTAGTGAAGCGACGCCTTCGTTAGCGATAGCGAGACCTTCTCGCTGATAGATTACCTCGTTACGGTTGCCATGCTGCTCACGCCATGGGTAACGCACCGCCGCTAGTGACGGTGCGTGAATGAGTTTCTTTATCTCGCCTGCCATTGGGGTGCCGCCATCGACACGGTACCGAGCAAGTTTTCTGTGCTACCTTTTATTTCTTCAAATGACTGGAGGTTCGATGGCCACCGATCTCACCGCGCACGCCGATGCGCTGCAAGCCATTCTCACCGACAAGGGCCTGCTGCAAACGAGCGACCTGGAAGACTTCCGCCACAAGGTCATCGAAGAATGGCTTCCCCGTAATGGCGCGCGGCTGTGCGCCCGCGCTTGGGTTGATCCGGCATTCAAAGCCGAGCTGCTCAAGGACGGACGTGCGGCAGCCGCCAGCATGGGCTTCCCTATGCCTGAGCACCACCGTAGCCTGGTGGTTCTAGAGAATACTGCCGAGTTACAGAACGTCATCTGCTGCACCCTGTGTTCGTGCACGGCCTTCACCATCATTGGCATGGCCCCCGGGTGGTACAAGGATCTTGAGTACCGCGCTCGTGTCGTGCGCGAGGCTCGTAGCGTGCTTCGCGACATGGGTCTCGCATTGGCCGAATCGATCCGCATACGCGTGTGGGACACCACCACCGACACCCGCTACATGGTGCTGCCCTATCGCCCGCCGCACACAGAGGGTTGGAGCCTGGAAGCCCTGCAGGCCTTGATTACCAAGGAATCGATGATCGGCGTGTCGCGGCTTGAGCCGCCTTACACGGGAGGCTGAGCATGGATGGGTTCCACGATCTTGGCGGTCGTCAGGGGTTTGGTCCCGTGGTGCACGATGGCCACACTGAGCCATTTCACAGCGAGGCCGACATCCGCATCGCTGCCATGTGGGTACGGTTAATCCGTCACGGCATCTTCAACATGGACGAATACCGCCATGCGATCGAACGCATGGAGCCCCGCCACTATGTTGGCGCGTCTTACTACGAGCGTACGTTCACGGCCGTGGTCAGCCTGTGTGTGGAGCGCGGCGTGTTCAGCGCTGACGAATTGTCAGCTGCGGCCGGTTTTGCGGTGCAGCTCTCGCGTCCTAGCCGCGAAGGTCGAATTGGCGACACACATCTGCCCGAGATCGGCGTAGGTGACCGCGTGCGCGTCAAGGACGAATTTGTGCCCGGGCACATCCGCATGCCGGGCTACATTCGTGGCAAGGAAGGTGTGGTCGTGAAAGTATCTCCGGCTTATCCTTACCCCGATGCACACGGCCATGGCCTTCAGTCGGCCTGGCAACGCAGCTTCGATGTGCGCTTTTCTTCACATGACTTGTGGCCTGATGGGGCAGAAGAGGCCGAGGTGCAGGTGGGGGTTTTCCATGGCTACCTCGAAAAGGTGATCTGAGCGCAGCACCGAGCCCAATGAATTCGAGTGCCGAGCAAAAACAAAGAAAACAAAGGGACACTTACTTAGAAACAAAGGGACACTCACTTTGTAAGAGCGGTACCTAGAAACAAAGGGACACTCACTTTGTAAGAGCGGTACCTGGCAAAACAAAGTGAGTGCCCCTTTGTTTTGCCTTTTTTAAAATTAATCAAGCTAATGTCTCAAGTAACCACTATCCTCGAACGGCAACAGGCTGTGCTTGATCTTCCATTGAACCGACATCTCGGTATTCTTTACGATGGTCTGGTCGACGGTATCGCCCAAGCCCATATCTACTGCACGCCTGATCTGGCGACCTTCGGGGGCCATCTGCATGGCGGCGCGCTGTCGTCCTGTTGCGAGGTCACAGGCTTTCTCGCGCTATTGCCTCAGCTTGATGATCATCAGCACGCGGTAACGCATGACATTCATGTCTCGCTGATGCGCGGCGTGCCGGTTGGCGTGCGCTGTGATCTGTCCGGGCGTGTGGTCCGACTGGGAAAGACGCTGGCCTTTCTCGACGTGACGGCAAACGTGGCCGGCCAACTAGTGGCCTCCGCACGCATCACGAAATCCATCATCGCGCGCAACTGAACCGTAAAGAAGAAACGGACAAGAAACAAAGGGACACTCACTTTGTCAGGACGGTGGTCGGGCAAACAAAGTGAGTGTCCCTTTGTTTTCCTTGTCTCTTTTGCGTGGTTTTGTTAACTATCCTGCGCCTACGAACTTGCACTTTCTCCCGCTACGTTTTCGAATGCCGGCGCTGCGCACGGTATCCTCTGACGTGAATTCGATCACAAATGAGTTGCAATGAGGCGTGTCATATCGATAGTGCCAGACATAACCGCGATTTCTTGCTAGTCCGTTGGTAATCTTCGTGATTCCTAGATTGCTGATGACCTGGTCCTTGGTCATTCCTGGGAGAATAGTGCTGAAACGATCCTCAGTCAGAACCTGCTCCCATTTCATCACTCGATCATTGCTGTCGAGGTAGACGAAATACGTGTGACTACCTGCCGGCCCACGAGGAAAATGCAGTAATCGCAAGCCATCCACTGCATACTCGCGCTCGGGTTGACCCATCTCGGCCACAAGGGCGATGCGATCTTGTCCGATGATGCTCTTGCTGGGCGAGTAAGCAGCGCAACCAGCGATGAGTGGTAGGACGAGTGCAAGAAAAGGTTTGATCAAGCGGGTCATCATCTCGATTCCACGTGCACGAGCAAAAATACAGGCTATCGCCAAGAAATCTCGCGTATATCGGGATGGTACACAAAGTGAGTGTCACTTTGTTTTTTGCTGCTTTGTTCCGCCAAGCAAACAAAAAAGCCACCCCGAGGGGTGGCTTTCAGTTCACGCTGCTCGTAACCTAACTGGACGGATGTCCAGCGGATTATTAGAACGAGTGTGACACACCCAAAACGGTGTTGTTGTTGTCACGACCAGTGGTTGCGTAGCTGCCACGCTCTGCCAGCGACGAGATCGCACCGTTGGTACCGCGGTTGTGCGTCAGGTACACAAAGGTACGCTTGGACAGGTCGTGCTTCAGGCCGATGTTGGTCAGCGACTGGGCCGTGTCAAGGTCGTTGCGCGCAACACCGCCAACAACAGAGGTACCGTTACCCAAAGCGTAGTTAGCGCTGATCAGGTAAGCGCCGACTGCGTCAGCGCCTTCAGCCTTGTGGCTGCTGATGTTTGCACCGATGGTCAGATCACCCATACCGTAGGTACCGCCAGCGACCCACGACGTGTAGGTGTTCTGACGATTCTGGTAGCCAGCGGAGAGGCTAACACCAGCCAGGCTGCCGCTGATGTTGTAAGCGGTGTACTTGTCAGCATCAGATGTAGCCACGGCCATGTTACCGTCTTTGGCGCCATTCTTGGTGTTGGTCAAGATGGTTGCAGTCCAGCCACCGATGCTCGGTGTCGTATAAGCGACGGCATTAGGAATGAAGAAGCCGCCCTTCTGGAATGCGCCAGTGCCAGCGCCAACGCCGGCTGCGGCCAAGCCACCGCCCATGATGATGCGGTTAACCCAGAAATGACCTGCGGTGCCGGCTTGCGTGACAGCGTGAGCCAGAATGTACGGTGACAGCTGCTGACCAAGCGTGACGGTACCGAAGTCACCCGAGAGGCCGACTTTCGACTCACGGCTGAACAGTGTGCCGTTACCACCGTTACCTGGATCACCGTTCTGGGTGAAGCCAGATTCCAGCGAGAAGAAGGCCTTCATGCCGTTGCCCAGGTCTTCGCTGCCCGAGAAAGTGATCGAGCTGTGGTCGGACCAGCCGCCTTGCTCCATCGATGTGCCTTTTCCAAGCTGATTAGCGCCGCTGCCGCTGTAGTTCTGAATACCGTAATCGATGATGCCGGACACTTTCACGCCATCAGCCAGAGCGGCCGTCGAGGCAACCAAAGCCAGAGCAGCCAGAGCGACTTGAGTTTTTTTCATTATCTAATCTCCAAAATGTTGTGATGCTAAGATTTCGCTTTCACTGATCGAACGCTAAACCGGCATTCGAAGTGAAATTGACGCTCCAAGACCATTGGATCCAGAAGTCAGCATGCATTGAAGCAAATGTAATTGTCTAGGGCAAAGTTAATTGTTTGTTTCGTGAATCTTTTGATAATTTAACGTCGCCTCGATACAACAGTTTTTTGAAAAAGATATTTATTTACTAAGTTAAAGCCGTGATTGACGAACTTATTTGCACATTTGATCGCGGTTTGCGGGCGGTAAGCGGTGTAACTGCCGCATACCGCGCAAATCCCGCTAAAGATTTGCCGGAAGCACCGATGAGCGATGCGGAGCGCAAGCACAGCGCTGGCTTGATGCGGGTCAATCATGTTGGCGAGGTATGCGCGCAGGCCTTATATGAAGCGCAGGCGCTGTTCGCCCGTGATGAGTCCACTCGGCAGCAATTCAGGCAAGCAGGCAAGGAAGAGCTGGACCACCTCGCCTGGACGGCTGAACGTTTGCGCGAGCTGGATTCACGTCCGAGCTTGCTGAATCCGCTCTGGTACGCCGGCGCCTTTGCGATGGGTGCGATTGCCGCTCGGGCTGGCGATGCCACTAGCCTGGGTTTTGTGGTGGAGACAGAGCGTCAGGTCGAGGCGCATCTGAATGGCCATCTTGAAAAGCTGCCCGCACAAGATCAGCGATCCCGAGCGATCGTCACGCAGATGCGCGACGATGAGATCGAGCATGGTGACGCTGCGAAACGGCTGGGGGGCGTTGAACTGCCTGCGCCCGTGCAAAGCGGCATGCGTGCGGTGGCCAAAGTCATGACTGGCACGGCTTATTATTTGTGAGGCCGCTCATGAGGCTCTTCACGAAGCCGCTCACGAGCCCGCTCATTAAGATAGCGATGAGTCCGTCGTTGAGGCGCACGGTAGCTACCGGCGCCTTCTCGTAGCTGAGGACGGACGCTCAGGCGGCGGGGGGCTCTGCCGCGAGATCGTCGATGATCTCGAAAGAATGTGTCAGCTCTGCGGTTTTCTCCAGCATGATCGATGCTGAGCAGTATTTCTCATGCGAGAGCTTGATGGCGCGCTCCACCAGGTTGGATTTCAGATTGCGCCCACGCACGGTGAAATGAAAGTGCACCTTGGTGAACACCCTCGGGTCTTTCTCGGCGCGCTCGGATTTTAGGCTGACATCGCAGCCGCGGATGTCTTGGCCGCTTTTACGCAGAATGACCACCACGTCGTAGGCGGTGCAGCCGCCGGTGCCGGCCAGGACTACTTCCATCGGCCTTGGGGCAAGATTGCGGCCGCCGCCTTCGGGGGCACCATCCATGGTCACCAGATGGCCGGACCCGGTTTCCGCGACAAAGGTCATGCCGGACAGGCCGGTCCATCGAACGGTGCATTCCATGAGGTGGTCTCTAACTATTCAATAATAAAGGCCGCTATTTTATTCGGGAGCGGTTGACTTTGCCCGCAAAAGCCAGCATCCATGCGGCCCGGGAAACATGGATTGTCAAATTAAAATCCCCGCCAGACTTCTGCAGCAGCAGGGCGACTGGTCTGGCCGAGGTCGGCTGATTGACGCCAAGTCCTTGAAAACACTATAATCTTCGGTTCTCCGATTTGCTCAGGGAGAAATACACAACAAGGTCGCGTCCGCATGACCGCTGCGGAACCGCCAGAACGAGCATCATTTTTTTAGGATTCATCATGAAAACCTTTTCCGCCAAAGGACACGAAGTCCAGCGCGATTGGTTTGTGATTGACGCAACGGACAAAGTCCTCGGACGTGTCGCCAGCGAAGTGGCACGCCGGCTGCGTGGCAAGCACAAGCCTGAATTTACTCCGCACGTCGACACCGGCGATTACATTGTGATCATTAACGCGCGCAAGCTGCGCGTGACTGGTGCCAAGACGCTCGACAAAAAGTATTTCCGTCACTCTGGTTACCCGGGCGGTATCTACGAAACGAATTTCCGCGACATGCAGGAGAAGCATCCTGGCCGTGCGCTGGAGAAGGCTGTCAAGGGCATGCTACCCAAGGGCCCACTCGGCTACGCCATGATCAAGAAGCTGAAGGTCTATGCCGATGACAGCCATCCGCACAGCGCTCAGCAACCGAAGCCCCTCGAACTCTAAGGAATAGACATGATCGGTAACTACAACTACGGAACCGGCCGTCGCAAGAGTGCAGTGGCTCGCGTGTTCATCAAGGTCGGCACCGGCAAGATCACCGTCAATGGCAAGGCCGCAAGCGAGTATTTCTCGCGCGAGACCGGTCTGATGGTGATTCGCCAGCCGCTGGAACTCACCAACAACGTCGATCGCTTCGACATCATGGTCAATGTCCATGGTGGCGGCGAGTCCGGTCAAGCCGGCGCAGTGCGTCATGGCATCACCCGCGCGCTGATCGATTACGATGCAGCGCTCAAGCCCGAGCTGTCGAAGGCAGGCTTCGTCACTCGCGATGCACGTGAAGTCGAGCGTAAGAAAGTTGGTCTGCGCAAAGCACGACGCGCGAAGCAGTTCTCCAAGCGTTAATCCGTCGCTTTTGCAATGTATTGAAGCCGTCGGGTTCGCGCCCGACGGTTTTTTTTCACCTTCTTGAGGTTTTCTTCAACGTTGGTTGTGTCCTTTTACTTCGAGAATAACGTCGCACTGCAGGAGAGATTCAGATGATCAAGATCGGTATCGTGGGTGGCACGGGGTACACCGGCGTCGAGCTGCTGCGCTTGCTGGCCGCGCATCCGCAGGCGGAATTGGTGGCCATCACCTCGCGAAAGGAAGATGGCATGCCGGTGGCCGAGATGTTTCCCTCACTGCGCGGTCATGTCACTCTGGCATTCTCTGCGCCCGAGAAAGCGCGGCTTGATCAATGCGACGTGGTGTTCTTTGCTACGCCGCATGGCGTGGCGATGTCGCAGGCGCGCGAGTTGCTCGCTGCTGGCGTGAAGGTCATTGATCTGGCTGCGGATTTTCGTTTGAAGGATACGGCGGTATTCGAGCACTGGTACGGCATGCCGCATAGCTGTCCCGAGGTGCTCGCCGAGGCGGTCTATGGACTGCCCGAGGTGAATCGTGAAGCGATACGCAAGGCCAGAGTCATCGGACTGCCGGGCTGCTACCCAACCTCGATGCAGCTGGGTTATGCGCCACTGCTGAGCCAGGGCAAGCCCTTGGTGAATGAATCATCGCTGATTGCTGATTGCAAATCCGGCGTATCGGGTGCGGGTCGCAAAGCCGAGGTGCACACCTTACTGGCAGAAGCCTCCGACAACTTCAAGGCCTACGGTGTCAAGGGACATCGGCACTTGCCAGAGACGGTACAGGGCCTGGAAGCGATTGCGGGACGCCCGATCGGCCTGACCTTTGTGCCGCATCTGGTGCCGATGATACGTGGCATACACTCGACCTTGTATGCGACGCTGCTTCCCGATGCGCGCAATACGGATTATCAGGCGCTGTATGAAGCGCACTATCGCGACGATCCCTTTGTCGATGTGCTGCCCGCAGGCAGCCACCCCGAGACGCGTTCGGTAAGAGCTTCAAATATGCTGCGTATGGCTGTGCATCGTCCCGGCGGCGGCGATCAGCTAGTGATACTGGTGGTCGAGGATAACCTCGTCAAAGGTGCGGCTGGTCAGGGCGTGCAGTGCATGAACCTGATGTTCGGGCTGGAAGAAAGCACCGGCCTTCGTCAGGTGCCTATCCTGCCCTGATCGTGCCTGTGCCAGGTTTGTCTGCCCTCAAGCCCAAGCATTGGGGAGGGTACGACGAGCAGGCAATGAGCGAATTCCCAAAGTCGGTTTGCTCGTCTCGGATTACGCTGGACTTCTTCAGGCGCACCCCACGCGCCGTGATGCGAAGGAGGCGCATGGCAGGTTCAGGGACTTTGCGAGGCATCGATACGCTGATCGCGCGCGGATGTCAGATCGATGGTGAGCTGGTTTTCAGCGGTGGCGTCAGAATCGACGGGGATGTGAGCGGCGATCTCAGGGCCGAGCCTCCCGGTGAGGGCTACCTGGTGGTGGCACGCACCGGACGCGTTTGCGGAGACATACGTGCCGGACATGCGGTGATCGATGGCGCGGTGACGGGCAATCTCCACATCAGCGGGAGGGTTGAATTACTGTCCCGCGCGCGCATAATCGGCGATATTCATTATGCGTCCCTGAGCATGCAGCCCGGCGCAACAGTGACTGGCCAGTTGCGCCCGAGTGAAGAAGCAGGCGCCCACCCTGGCAGACGGCCGGAACCCCTGCTGAAACTGGCCTGAGCGGTTGGCGAAGTCACTCGACCCGAGCAGCCTGCACCGGCAGGCGTTATAATTTGAAATCAATGACTTACACGCAGGAGCATCATCATGAACGCACCCACAGAAATGCCGGCACCGATCATTTTCACCGATAGCGCCGCGGGCAAGGTGGCGCAGCTGATCGAGGAAGAGGGCAATCCCGACCTGAAGCTTCGGGTTTTCGTGCAGGGCGGTGGCTGCTCGGGTTTTCAGTATGGCTTCACCTTTGACGAGATCGTCAATGAAGATGACACCACCATGCACAAGAACGGCGTGCAACTGCTGATCGATTCCATGAGCTACCAGTATCTGGTGGGCGCAGAGATCGATTACAAGGACGATCTCGAGGGCGCGCAGTTCGTGATCAAGAATCCGAATGCGACCACCACTTGTGGCTGCGGCTCGTCATTCTCGGCCTGATGTGGCTTGATTGATTCTCTGGTCACTCACCGAGAGCGCGGCTTGCCGCGCTTTTTTGTTTCTGTAGCCGCTGGATCAGGCAGGGTAGAGCGCGCCGAGTAGGCGTTCGCCTCTCGCGCCAGTGACCGATGGCAGGTTGCCAGCCTGCCGGTGGCAGAAGCGTTGCGCCAGCCAGGCGAAGGCCAGTGCTTCCACATGGCTGGGAGACACACCGAGCGCGGCAGTGCTTTGAACGGTTTGCGTCATCGCGTCGGACAAGCACTGCATCAGGTGCGTGTTATACGCGCCGCCGCCGCACACGAAGACCGCATCACTACCTTTTGCATACGCCTGAATCGCATCCGCAATGCTGCGCGCCGTCAGCGCCGCCAGTGTGGCCTGCACATCCTCTGGCTTCGCCGCAGAGAACCCTGACAACCGGTCATTCAGCCATTCCAGATGAAAGAGATCACGCCCCGTGCTCTTGGGCGGCGCTTGCCTGAAAAAATCTTCATCCAAGAGATGGGTCAGCAGCGTGTCAATCACGCGACCCGAGGCGGCCCACTGGCCATCGGCATCATAGGCCTTGCCCTGATGCTGATGTATCCACGCATCCATCAGCACATTGCCCGGGCCGGTATCAAAGCCGGTCACTGATCCATCTACCGCGAGTATGCTGATGTTGCTGATGCCGCCGATGTTCACGATCACGCGCGCATGCGAAGGGCTGCCAAACACCGACTGATGAAACGCCGGTACCAGCGGCGCGCCCTGACCACCGGCAGCGATATCGCGGCTGCGAAAGTCGGCAACCACGTCGAGGCCGGTCAGCTCGGCCAGTAGCGCAGGGTTGTTGATCTGTCGGGTATAAGCGGCGGCTGGCAGGTGCCGTATGGTCTGGCCATGAGCACCGATGGCCCTGACTTGTGCGGCCGCGACGCCGGACGCACGAAGCAGCTCGGCGACACAGTCCGCATAGAGCTGTGCCAGCTGATTGGCGGCCAGTGCTTCGCGATGGATTTCATTGGCCCCGGGCGTTTGCAGCGCCAGTAATTCGTTTTTGAGTGCGGAGGGAAAGGCTAGGTAGGCGGCGACCTGTAACCCGTGGAAGTCCGTGATCACGCCATCGACGCCATCGAGGCTGGTGCCCGACATCAGGCCGATATAGAGAGATTTGTCGGCCATGCTGAGCTACTCGGCAACGAGACTATCAGCGCGCTGGTATTAGCGCGCAGCAAGCTGCGTCGGTTCGGGCGACATCAGGCGGAAGCGATGCTTGATGTCGGCCGCTTGCTGCCGGAACTGGTGAAAACTCGCGCCCGACAGCATGGGTACTTGCGGCGCAGTGATCGAGTTCGGATCGCGCGCATCATTATTCACGCGGAACTCGTAGTGCAGATGCGGGCCGGTCGACCAGCCGCTGGTGCCGACATAGCCGATTACCTCGCCCTGAGACACACGCGCCCCTTTGCGTATGCCCGGGGCAATGCGGCTCATGTGCGCATAGGCAGTTGAATAACTGCCACCATGCTGAATGACCACGACGTTGCCGTAACCGCCCTGACCACCGGCGAAATCGACATAACCGTCACCGGTGGCGCGTATCGGCGTACCGATCGGTGCAGCAAAGTCGATGCCCTTGTGCTGTTTCCACATGCCGGAGATCGGGTGCACGCGCATCGCAAAGCCGGAGCTCACTCGCGAGAACTGCAGCGGCGATTTCAGGAAAGCTTTTTTCAGCGACTTTCCTTCGGGATCGTAGTAGCCACCGTGCTCGCTATTCGCATCGCCAAACCAGATCGCCTGATAGGTTTTGCCATCATTCTTGAATGATGCCCCCAGCACACGGCCGCTGCGCACCCATTCGCCGCTTTGCCAGAAGGTCTCGTAGATCACTTCGAAGCGATCGCCCCGACGCAAATCAGACGCGAAGTCGATGTCCGATGAAAAGATGTCGACGATCTGCATCGCGACAGCGTCAGGTATCTGCGCTGCATCGGTTGCCGCAAACAGCGAGGAACGAATTTCTCCGGACCGCATTTCGACATGCCGCTCCAGCGCCGCGGGCTCTTTTTTGGCCATGAAGCCGGCTGCGGAGCGCTCTATCACCAGACGCCGCTCAGCGTGCTGATCAGCGATTAGCGTGCTGGCAGACAAGAGTTTGCCATCCGTAGTGATCACGGCCTGCACCCGCTGTCCGGGTCGCAGGCTGGCGAGTGCGCGGGCCTCGGCATCGCTGCGGATGAAGGCGGCAGCCTCACGGTCGGCAACGCCGAGACGGTCGAGCAGCGAGGCCAGGTTGTCTCCGGCGCGGATCCGCTCTTCGGCGACAAAGCGTCCTGGCGCGAGGCGCAGCGCGTCGACCTGGCTGGCCAGATCCGGCAAGCCGAGCTCTTCCACTTTCACCGTAACGGGGAGGTCGGACGCGTCCGGCGCATACGGTGCCACGCCCGCTGCGCCAAAGGCGATCAGCGACATGCCCACTGCAGCGGTGGCAAGTGTCTTGGTTTTGGGGGTGGCGCGAAGGTTAGCCAGCAGGCGGCGCGCGTGGGGCAGGACTTTGTCTCTCAGGCTCATGCGATACGCTAAAATCTGTCGTTTTGACCGGCCGTGTTGAACACTCCGGACCGGGCCGAGCCCGAAAGGGCGATTCGGGGCAAAGCGCGCATTATAGCAAACGCGCAATCGCGAATTTATTGATTAGATACAACAACTTATGAACGCCTCCCAGAAGCCGGCGGCTGCGCATTCCCAGTCGGGTGTCCAAGCTACCGACCTGCCATTGTCCGAGTCAGTGCGCGATGCGCTGGCCATCGTGAAGCGCGGCGTCGAAGAGTTGCTGATCGAGTCCGAGTTTGCACAAAAGCTCGCCGCCTCTGAAAAAACCGGCCAGCCGCTGCGTATCAAACTGGGGCTGGATCCGACCGCGCCGGATCTTCATCTGGGTCACACCGTCGTACTGAACAAGATGCGCCAGCTGCAAGATCTGGGGCACACCGTGATCTTCCTGATCGGCGACTTCACCTCGATGATCGGCGACCCCTCGGGCCGTAACGTGACCCGACCGCCGCTCACGCGTGAGCAGATCGAAGAAAACGCAAAGACGTATTTTTCGCAGGCCAGTCTGGTGCTGGACCCGCAGCGCACCGAGATCCGCTACAACTCTGAGTGGTGCGATCCGCTCGGCGCGCGCGGCATGATCGAACTGTCCGCGCGTTACACCGTCGCGCGCATCCTTGAGCGTGAGGATTTCACCAAGCGGTTCAAGGCGGGCACACCGATCTCGGTGCACGAGCTGCTGTATCCGCTGATGCAGGGCTATGACTCGGTCGCACTGAAATCCGACCTCGAAATCGGCGGTACCGATCAGAAGTTCAATTTGCTGGTAGGTCGCGAGCTGCAAAAAGATTACGGACAAGCGCAGCAGTGCATTCTGACCATGCCGCTGCTCGAAGGTCTGGACGGCGTCGAGAAAATGTCCAAGTCCAAGGGTAATTACATCGGCATCACCGAGCCCGGTAACACCATGTTCGCCAAGGTGATGAGCATCTCTGACGAGATGATGTGGCGCTATTACGATTTACTGTCTTTCCGCTCGCTGGCCGAGATCGCGCAATTCCGCTCAGATGTCGAAGGCGGCCGCAATCCGCGCGATATCAAGGTGCTGCTCGCGCAAGAGATCGTCGAGCGCTTCCACTCGCGCAAGGCGGCCGAAGAGGCGCTGGTCGATTTCAATCATCGCGCGCGCGGTGGGATACCCGATGACGTGCCCGAGGTGGTTCTGACAGGTTCGCCAATGGGAATCGGGCAGCTGCTCAAGCAGGCTAACTTGTGCGCCTCATCGTCCGAGGCCTTGCGCATGGTCGAACAGGGGGGTGTGCGAATCGACGGCGCGACCGTCAGTGACAAAGGACTGAAAGTCGACGCAGGTAGCTTCGTGGTGCAAGTTGGCAAGCGCAAGTTCGCTCGCGTAACGCTCTCGTGATACGCCCTTGATCGCGCTGCTGCAAAGAGTCGCCGAGGCCAGCGTCAGGGTCGACGGCGAGATCGTCGGCCAGATCGGGCAGGGCTTGCTGGTGCTGCTGTGCGCCGAGCGTGGCGATACCGAAAAAGAAACCGATGCGCTGCTGGCCAAATTACTGACCTATCGCGTCTTCTCCGATGCCGACGGCAAGATGAATCTGAATGTCGGGCAAGTCGGCGGCGGCGTGCTGCTGGTGCCGCAATTTACCCTGGCTGCCGACACCCGCAGCGGAACCCGTCCTTCGTTCACGCCCGCCGCAGCTCCCGACGACGCACGTCGTCTTTTTGATTACGCCGTGGGCAAGGCGCAAGCGACGCATCCCAAGGTGCAGACCGGGCGTTTCGGCGCCGACATGAAGGTTGCGCTGATTAACGATGGCCCGGTTACTTTCTGGCTGCAGGTATCGCCAGCCCACTGAAATCGTCACTATGGAAATTCTGCTGATACGTCACGGAGAAACCGCATGGAACCGCGTGCGCCGCATGCAAGGTCATGTGGATACGCCGCTCAATGAGGAAGGCTTGCGTCAGGCCAAGGCGCTCGGGCGGGCGCTGTCTGCCGAGAAGCCTGACGCCATTTACGCAAGTGATCTCCAGCGCGCGCAGATGACCGCGCAGCATGTGGCCGACGCTCACCAGATGAACGTTCTGCTCGATCCCGCGCTGCGTGAGCGCTGCTATGGTGCTTTCGAAGGATTGATGTACGAAGAAATCACCCAGCGTTACCCGGCAGAATTCGCTGCCTGGCATGCGCGCGACCTGCACATGCGATTCCCTGCAGGAGAGCGCGACGCCGAGACCCTGCAGGAATTTCACCAGCGCTCGGTGAGTGCGCTGGAGCGCATCGCTCGTCGCCATGCACAGGGCTGTATTGTCGTCGTGACTCATGGCGGCGTGCTCGATTGCGTGTACCGCGAGGCCACCGGCATGCCGGTCGAGGCCAAGCGTGATTTCGAGACGATCAACGCCGCGATCAACCGGCTGCGCTGGGATGGTGAGCGTTTCGTGTTGCTGCAATGGGCAGATACATCGCATCTTGAATCCGCCGGACTCGACGAGATCGATCGCACCCATCCTGCGGCGTGAGTCAGCCGCAGATTCATTCGCAGATTCATTCGCAGCTGCGTATAAAATAGGCAGCTTCCGCTGAGATATTGTCGTCACCTGTCATGCAGCTAGGCCCCTATCAACTTCGCAACAATGTGTTTGTCGCGCCCATGGCGGGCGTGACGGACAGGCCATTTCGGCAGTTGTGCAAGGAGCTGGGTGCCGGTTATGCGGTGTCTGAAATGGCCGCCTCCAATCCCCGTGTCTGGGCCAGCGAAAAGACTGCGCGGCGCATCAATCATGATGGCGAGATGGAGCCCAAGGCCGTGCAGATTGCAGGCGCCGATCCGGTGCTGCTGGCCGAAGCTGCAAAATTCAATGTTGATCGCGGCGCCCAGATCATCGACATCAACATGGGCTGCCCTGTCAAAAAAGTCTGCAATAACTGGTGTGGCTCGGCACTGCTGCGCGATGAAGCGCTGGTGGCCACGCTGCTCGAAGCGGTGGTGTCGGCTGTGAACGTGCCGGTCACCCTGAAGTTTCGTACCGGATGGGATCGACAGCACCGCAATGCGCTGACGATTGCGCATATCGCCGAGCACAGTGGCATCGCGATGCTGACCCTGCATGGCCGGACCCGCGCGGATGGCTACAGCGGGCACGCCGAATACGACACCATTGCCGCGGTCAAGGCGGCCAGCCGTATTCCTGTCGTGGCCAATGGCGATATCGACGGCCCCCACAAAGCGAAATACGTACTTCAGGCAACCGGTGCTGATGCGGTGATGATAGGTCGCGCTGCACAGGGTAGACCGTGGATTTTCCGAGAGATCGACCACTTTCTTCGAACCGGCGAGCTATTGCCCGCGCCAAACATTGCGGAAGTGCGCGCGCTGATGGCCGCCCACCTGCGCGCCCATTATGCGTTTTACGGTGACTACCTCGGTGTTCGTACTGCGCGCAAGCACATCGGCTGGTATGTGCGTGATTTGCCAGGTGGTGAGGAATTCAGGCAACACATGAATCGCATTGAAGACTGCGATGCACAGTTAGCGGCAGTAGATGCGTTTTTCGAGTCGCAATTGTTGCTGGGGGAGCGGTTACAATATGCGCCCGCCGCAGACAAGCTGGCAGCGTAACGCCATTCATCCCCTCAAGTGTTCAGCATGAGCAAAGACAATATCCAGGACGTCGTGAAAAAAAGTCTCGAGAAATATTTTCGGGACCTCGGGGAACAGGAACCCTCCAATGTGTATGAGATGGTGATTTTCACGGTAGAGAAGCCCATTCTTGAGGCGGTCATGGACAGGGCGGAAGGTAATCAGTCGCATGCCGCTGACATGCTAGGCATCAACCGAAACACTCTCCGCAAGAAACTGCAGCAGCACGGCCTGCTCTGATTTTTTCAGGCCAACAAGCGAAGCACGGTCACCAAGAAGCGACTTTGCTTCGCTTGTTGACTTTTTATCCGGGAAAACCTGATGATCAAACAAGCGCTGATCTCCGTATCCGACAAGACCGGTGTGCTTGAATTCGCGCGCGCACTCGCTGCCATGAAGGTGAAGCTGCTGTCCACCGGCGGCACAGCCAAGCTATTGGCTGATCATGGTCTGGAAGTCACTGAAGTCGCTGACTACACCGGTTTCCCTGAAATGCTGGATGGGCGCGTGAAGACTCTGCATCCCAAGGTCCATGGCGGTATCCTCGCGCGCCGCGATGTTCCGGCGCACAGAGAGGCGCTGGATCAGCATCAGATACCGACCATCGATATGGTCGTGGTCAACCTGTATCCGTTTCAGCAGACCATCGCCAAGGAGCAGTGCTCGCTTGAGGATGCGATCGAAAATATCGATATCGGCGGCCCCGCTATGCTGCGCTCTTCGGCCAAGAACCATAAGGACGTGGTCGTGATCTGCGATCCCTCCGACTATGTAAAGGTGCTGGAAGAGATGCAGGCTTCCAATGGCGAAGTTTGCTACGAGACACGCTTCATGCTTGCTAAAAAGGTCTTTGCGCATACCGCACAATATGACGGCGCGATCATCAATTACTTCAGCGCCCTTGGGCCGGATCGAGCGCATGCGACACGCTCTGCGTATCCCGATACCCTGAACTTGCATTTCGAGAAGGTGCAGGACATGCGCTACGGCGAGAATCCGCATCAGTCGGCTGCTTTTTATCGTGACCTGCATGCAGTCGATGGCGCACTCGCGAATTACCAGCAGCTGCAGGGCAAGGAGCTTTCATACAACAACATCGCCGACGCCGATGCGGCGTGGGAATGCGTAAAGACTTTCGACGGTCATGCGTGCGTGATCATCAAGCACGCAAATCCCTGCGGTGTCGCCGTTGGCCAGGATGCCGCCGAGGCCTATGCAAAAGCGTTCCAGACCGATCCCACGTCGGCTTTCGGCGGCATCATTGCATTTAACTGTGAACTCGATGGCAAGGCCGCCGAAGCCGTAGCCAAGCAATTCGTCGAAGTGCTGATTGCACCATCATTCACCGCCGATGCGCTGAAAGTCTTCGAGTCCAAGCAGAACGTTCGCGTGCTGCAAATACCGCTTGCGCATGCCAATAATGTCTATGACATGAAGCGGGTCGGCGGTGGCCTGCTGCTGCAGTCGCCCGATGCAAAGAATGTGCAGCTGGCCGAACTGAAGATCGTCACTAAAAAACAGCCGACACCTCAGCAGCTGCAAGACATGATGTTTGCCTGGCGAGTCGCCAAGTTCGTGAAATCAAACGCCATTGTCTTCTGCGGTAACGGCATGACACTGGGCGTCGGTGCTGGCCAGATGAGCCGTGTCGATTCGGCACGTATTGCATCCATCAAGGCACAGAATGCGGGGCTCTCCCTGTCCGGTTCAGCAGTAGCCTCTGACGCGTTCTTCCCGTTCCGCGATGGTCTGGATGTGGTGGTCGCTGCGGGCGCGACGGCGGTGATACAGCCTGGTGGATCGATGCGTGATCAGGAAGTGATTGATGCTGCAAACGAGCAGGGCATTGTGATGGCGTTGACGGGGACTCGGCATTTCAGGCATTGATGGTTTACTCGACAAAGACACTGGATCCCGGCCTTCGCCGGGATGACAGATTGAAGGCAGAGGTAAAAATACCCCTGACTCGGTGCAGGCCAATAGGCAAGCGAGGGTTAATGACTAGCCCAGCAAACCCTCTCGATATCGCCTTGTACCAAGAAGACAGGTCCAGGGACGGTAGTAAAAATACCGTCACCCCGGCGCAGGCCAGTATACAAGCGAGGGTTAATGACTAGCTCAGCAAACCCTCTCGATGTCGCTTTGTACCCAGACGACAGATCAAGGGGCGGTAGTAAAAATACCGTCACCCCGGCGCAGGCCAGTATACAAGCGAGGGTTAATGACTAGCCCAGCAAACCCTCTCGATGTCGCTTTGTACCCAGACGACAGGTGCAGGGACGGTAGTAAAAATACCGTCACCACGGCGCAGGCCAGTATACAAGCGAGGGTTAATGACTAGCCCAGCAAACCCGCTCGATGTCGCCTTGTACCAAGACGACAGATCAAGGGGCGGTAGTAAAAATACCGTCACCCCGGCGCAGGCCGGGGTCTAGTGTCTTTGATGTTTATTCATGCCATTCGTGTATATCTTGGCCAGCAAGCGAAATGGCACTCTCTACATCGGCGTAACCAAGGACTTGATTCGGCGAGTGTATGAACACAAGACTGATGCTGTTCCGGGCTTCACCTCGAGGCATGAAGTTCACAATCTGGTCTGGTACGAGCAAACTGATTCTATCTTCTCAGCCATTCAGCGTGAGAAGCAGCTAAAGAACTGGCAGCGCACCTGGAAGATCAGGCTGATCGAACAAACCAACCCCTACTGGCACGACCTCTACCCCGCCCTCCTGTCATAATGAGCGGATGAAAATCCTTGGCATAGACCCCGGCTTGCGCGTCACTGGCTTTGGCGTGATCCGCAAAGACGGCCAGCGCCTTTCCTACGTGGCCTCGGGCACTATCCGTATACCGGAGGGTGATCTGCCCTCGAGACTCAAAGTCATCCTCGAGAGTGTGGGCGAAGTGGTGACGACTTACCAGCCCGATTGCGCGGCGATCGAAATTGTTTTCTCGAATGTGAATCCCCAGTCCACGTTGTTGCTCGGCCAGGCGCGCGGTGCAGCGATCTGCGGATTGGTCGGCGCGAATCTGCCTGTGGCCGAATACACCGCCCTGCAGGTAAAAAAATCGGTAGTGGGTCAGGGCAAGGCACAAAAATCTCAGGTGCAGGCGATGGTGCAGCGATTGCTGCAGCTCGACGGCATGCCCGGCACGGATGCGGCCGATGCGCTGGGGGTGGCGATTTGTCACGCGCACGCGGGTGCCGGAATCACCACGCTGTCGGCCCTCGCGCCAGAGCTGGCACGCAAGGGTTTACGAGTGCGCGGCGGCCGACTGGTCGGCTGATATCATCGCGCCATTCATTTTTTGCGAGCCCTTTCATGATTGGTCGACTCTCTGGAATCCTGATCGACAAGCATCCGCTGCAGCTGCTGGTGGACTGTAACGGCGTCGGCTACGAGGTCAGCGTGCCGATGAGTACTTTCTACAACCTGCCTTCGGCAGGAGAGAAAGTGCTGCTGCTCACGCACATGGTGGTGCGCGAGGATGCGCAGCTGCTGTATGGTTTTGGTACCGCTCAGGAGCGTGAGCTGTTTCGCGAGCTGATCAAGATCAGCGGGGTTGGTGCGCGCACGGCACTGTCGATTTTGTCCGGCATGTCCGTGACGGATCTCGCGCAGGCGGTGACCTTGCAGGAAGCGGGTCGCTTGACCAAGATTCCCGGCATCGGCAAGAAGACCGCAGAGCGGCTGCTGCTGGAGCTCAAGGGTAAGCTCGGGGCGGATATCGGCGCAGGTGCCGCTGCACCCGACACCAATACGGATGTCCTGAATGCGCTGGTCGCGCTGGGCTACTCCGAGAAAGAAGCGATGCAAGCGATCAAGCAAGTCCCTGCTGGCAGTTCAGTGTCTGATGGCATACGCCATGCGCTGAAAGCACTCTCCAAGGGCTGAACAAGGGCGGAACTGAGCCCGCCCGCGCTACAATGGCGCGATGAGCATACAGACGGACGATTTCAGCGAGCAGCGCATCATCGCGGCTACACCTGCCTCACCGAATGAGGAAGCGATCGAGCGCGCGCTGCGGCCGCAGAAGCTCGTTGAATACGTCGGCCAGCAAAAGGCTCGCGATCAGCTCGACATTTTCATCGCCGCCGCGCGCAAGCGCGGCGAAGCCCTTGATCACACACTCTTGTTCGGCCCACCGGGTTTGGGCAAGACCACGCTGGCCCACATCATTGCCCGCGAGATGGGCGTTAATCTTCGACAGACCTCTGGCCCAGTGCTGGAGCGTGCGGGCGATCTTGCAGCGTTGCTGACCAATCTGGAAGCCAATGATGTGCTGTTCATCGACGAGATCCACCGTCTCTCGCCAGTCGTCGAAGAGATCCTCTATCCGGCATTGGAGGATTACCAGATCGATATCATGATTGGCGAGGGCCCGGCCGCACGTTCCGTGCGACTCGATCTGCAGCCCTTCACGCTAGTAGGTGCGACCACCCGCGCCGGCATGCTGACCAATCCTTTGCGCGACCGTTTCGGTATCGTTGCAAGACTCGAGTTTTATACGCCCGAAGAGCTGGCGCGTATTGTGACGCGGAGCGCTGCGTTGCTGAATGCACCGATTGTTGACGCCGGCGCACTGGAAATTGCGCGACGCAGTCGTGGCACGCCGCGCATCGCCAATCGTCTGCTGCGCCGTGTACGTGATTATGCGGACGTGAAGGGCCAGGGCGAAATCACGCAAACGATGGCTGATGCCGCGCTGAAGATGCTGGATGTCGATCCTGTGGGGTTTGATCTGATGGACAGAAAGCTCCTCGAAGCGGTGCTATTCAAGTTCAGTGGCGGCCCGGTAGGGCTGGACAATCTTGCCGCTGCCATTGGCGAGGAGCGCGACACGATCGAAGATGTACTGGAGCCTTATCTGATTCAGCAAGGCTATCTGCAGCGCACGCCCCGCGGTCGTATCGCAACGCCTGCTGCGTATCAGCACTTTGGGGTGATCGCCCCCCGCACTAGTCCCAATGGAGATTTATGGGAGCAGGGTTGAGTTTTTCCGAGCTTACTCTTCGCGCTTCCAGATCTGCGTCCTGCCCAACAGGGCCATACCGATAAATCCGCGCACATGCAGGTCGTGGCCTTTGTTTTCCAGCCATGCCTTGCACCGATAGATTTTTCCATTCTGCGGATCGAGGATCTCACCCCCCGCCCATTGACTATTATCTTTTTTTAGTCCGGTGAGTATCATCATGCCGATCACAGGCTTGTTCTTTTTGTCGCCAGTACATTTATCGCAATTCGGATTCGGATCTTCGCCGGGCTCGCGGAACAGCTTTTCTATTGTGCCCCGGAATTCACCGTTGACTTCAACGATGCGCACCAGCGATTTTTCTTTGCCGGTGTGATCATCGATGGTACGCCAGAGTCCGGCGGGAGTGCTCTCGGCGAGTGCTGCCGAGGTAAACAATGCCAGTGACAAGAGTATCCAGCGTTGCATCATCTCGCCCTCCTGATTACTTCAGTTTGGAAAGCTGTTCGCGCAGCTTGTCCAGCGTTGCCGTAAAGCTCAGCAGACGCTCTTTCTCTTGTTCGACCACCGCGGCCGGTGCGCGTGCCACAAAGCTCTCATTGCCTAGCTTGGCATTCGCCTTGCCAATTTCGCTGTCGAGTCGCGCGACTTCTTTGCTCAGGCGTTCCCGCTCTGCGGCGATATCGATCTCGACCTTCAGCATCAGGCGCACGCTACCGACGACCGATACCGGTGCGGGAGATTCCGGCAGGCTTTCTACCACCTGAACTTCGGACAGCTTTGCCAGCGCCTGCAAATAGGGCGCGAAGCTTTGTAAGCGCGAATGATCGCCACCGCCCAAGAACAGTGGCACCTTTTGTGCGGGCGACAACTGCATCTCGCCGCGCAGATTGCGGCAGGCATCGGTGAGTGCTTTCAGCTCTGTCATCCAGCCTTCGGCCTTGTCATCGAGCTTTTTCAGGTTTGGCTCGGGATAGGCTTGCCGCATGATGGAATCGCCGCCCGGGTTGAGCTTGCGACCTGAGAGCGGTGCGACGGTTTGCCATAGCTGCTCGGTGATGAAGGGGATGATCGGATGCGCAAGGCGCAATACCGTCTCCAGCACGCGCAGAAGGGTGCGGCGGGTTGCGCGTTGTTGAGACTCGGTACCCTGTTGAATCTGCACTTTCGCGACTTCGAGATACCAGTCGCAATACTCATCCCAAATGAATTTGTAAATGGCAGATGCGATATTGTCGAAGCGGTATTCGGCAAAGCCTTTTTCCACCTCCGCCTCGGTGCGCTGCAGCAGCGAGACGATCCAGCGGTCGGCTTGCGAGAAATCCAGATAGCTGCCGGTTGCACAGGCCTCCGCGCCATGCTCTTCAAGACCGCAATCCTTGCCCTCAGTATTCATCAGCACGAAGCGGGTAGCATTCCACAGCTTGTTGCAGAAATTGCGATAGCCCTCGCAGCGGCTGAGATCGAAATTGATATTTCGTCCCAGCGATGCATAGCTCGCCATCGTGAAGCGCAGTGCGTCGGTGCCATAGGCGGGTATGCCGCTGCCAAATTCCTTGCGCGTGGCTTTGGCGATGCTCTCCGCTTGCTTGGGGTTCATCAGGCCGGTGGTGCGTTTGGTTACTAGCGCTTCCACATCAATGCCATCGATGAGATCGATGGGATCCAGCGTATTGCCCTTGGACTTGGACATCTTCTGGCCTTGCGCATCGCGCACCAGACCGTGCACATAGACGGTATTGAACGGCACCTTGCCGGTGAAGTGGCAAGTCATCATGACCATCCGCGCGACCCAGAAAAAGATGATGTCGAAACCCGTGACCAGTACCGAAGAAGGCAGGAAGAGCTGGTAGTCTGGCGTTTGCTCTGGCCAGCCGAGCGACGAGAAAGGCACCAGCGCCGAGGAGAACCAGGTATCGAGCACATCGGCATCGCGCGAGAGCTTGCCCGAGTGACCCGCCGCTTTCGCCTTCGCTTGTGCCTCGGCCTCATCACGTGCCACATAGATGTGGCCGGCGTCGTCATACCAGGCCGGGATCTGATGCCCCCACCACAGCTGGCGTGAGATACACCAGTCCTGAATATTGTTCAGCCACTGGTTATACGTCGTGACCCAGTTCTCGGGCACGAACTTGATCTCACCAGTCGACACTTTTTCCAGTGCGACTTCAGCAATCGATTTGCCGGGGAAATGTGTGCCCTCGGGGGCCGGCTTGCTCATGGCGACAAACCATTGGTCTGTCAGCATCGGCTCGATGACCACCCCGGTACGGTCGCCACGCGGCACCATCAGTTTGTGGGGCTTGACTAGTTCCAGCAAACCTTGCGCATCGAGATCGGCAACGATCTGCTTGCGTGCCGCGAAGCGATCCATGCCCTGATACGCAGCAGGGCCGTTCTCATTGATCTTTGCATCCAGCGTGAAGATGCTGATCTGTGCCAGACCATGGCGCTGACCGACCGCGTAATCGTTGAAGTCATGTGCCGGCGTGATTTTTACGCAGCCGGTACCGAATTCTTTGTCGACATAGCTGTCTGCGATTACCGGGATCTCACGATCTGTCAGTGGCAGTTTCAGCAGCTTGCCGACCAAGTGCTGATATCGCTCATCGGTCGGATCGACCGCCACAGCGACATCACCCAGCAGGGTCTCGGGGCGCGTCGTGGCGACCGTCAGGTGGCCGCTGCCATCCGTCAGCGGATAACGAATGTGCCACATGCTGCCGTCTTCTTCCTCCGATACCACTTCGAGGTCAGACACCGCAGTGCCGAGTACCGGATCCCAGTTGACCAGCCGCTTGCCGCGATAGATCAGTCCCTGCTCGTACAGCCGGACGAAGACTTCAGTGACCGCCTTGGACATTTTTTCATCCATGGTGAAGTATTCGCGGCTCCAGTCGGTTGATGCACCGAGCCGGCGCATCTGACCGGTAATGGTCGAGCCGGAGTGCTCTTTCCACTCCCAGACTTTTTCCAGAAATTTTTCGCGGCCGAGATCATGGCGCGAGATCTTTTGCGCATCCAGTTGGCGCTCAACGACGATTTGTGTCGCGATACCGGCATGATCGGTACCCGGTATCCACGCCGTGTTATGTCCGCGCATGCGGTAGTAGCGCGTCAGCCCGTCCATGATGGTCTGATTGAACGCATGCCCCATGTGCAGCGTGCCGGTCACATTCGGCGGCGGCAGCTGGATGGAGAACGAGGGCTTGTCATCATCCAGCGTGGCGGTGAAGCACCCGCGCTTTTCCCACTCGGCGCGCCACTGTTGTTCGATCTCGGTCGGCTCAAAGGCCTTGGCTAATTCCATGATTCTGCGCGGATTCCGGTCAATTTTTCAAAGCTCGCATTATAAGCGGTGTGCCTGCCAGCCATTGCGCAAAGGCGTTAATTGAACTTGGGACCGGTAGCCGCCCATCTGAGCCGATATGCGAGGGGTAGCAGATACCTAGCCTGTCGAACAATTTCAACGATCCACGGATACAAGCCGGAGGCGTTGCCACAGAGCTTCGTGCTCTGCGGGCGGTTGACTGTGAACTGCAAAGCGCTCCCCATAAACTAACCGAAGGATCTTTAATGAGCGTCGCTTCTCCACATGTGTCGAAAAAATATACGGTTATTACAAACAAAAAAAATGACCAGACCGAGAAAACAGAAAGCAAGAATGAGAAAAAAGAGCAGCTACCTGCGATGAAAACCTATGCTCAGTCGTCAGAGCATTCTCAAATAAATGACGAATGGCGAAGCGAGAAGATATCATCCGTCGCCAGCGATCAAGGGCACGACGGTGCAGCATCCGAAAGTGAGGCCAGAAGCCTCACCACCAACCCTACCCCCACGACCCTCACAGCGACAACCACCACGACGACGACTACGACGAATACAACGACGAACACAACGACCACGACCACGGCGCCACAAAAACCTGTGACTAGATTACAGTCGATCGATACGGAAGATCCTGCGAGTTATGAAAGCGATACGGAGTCTCGCGTTGACTTCTCTTCGCTTGATTCGGAGGAGAGTTTTGCTCTATTCAAGAATTTTCTGGCCGATACCGAGAGAAACAAACTCACCATCAGCTACCAGACCAAAGAGGGGATGCGCAATTTACAGAATTGCTTGTTTGCTTGTGCGACGGGGAATGTTACAGCAGTGCCAAATAAGGAAATTCACGTCGAGATGGGCGTCAGACTTGACTACGACACGATCAATCTGTTGAGCGAGCTAGTTTTTTCTATGGGTCAAAGTGGCTTGGTCAACCAGATCTCGCTGAAAGGCGATGATGTGCTGCGGACTCATCCGCGCATGAAGTATCTGCTGGAGAAAAATCCTAATATACAGACCTTGCAAATCTCGGGAGTGAAGTCCGATACGGTCTGTCAGACTTTCAAAATCTGGACCGAGTATGAGCACGTGCCGTCGATAAAAATGACATCGGGGCTCAAGATACGCCGACTCTGTTTTGCAGCCTTGAAAATTTCCGATGCCGCCGTATTCGGCTCGGCGCTCAGGGATTTGATTGCAAAAACGCCAAACATCAAGACAGTGGATTTTTCGCAAACCCCTCTGTCGGCAGAGCAAAAGGAAACCCTGCGCTTCCAGCTCGAACCCCTCGGACGCCCTGATTTGTTGGAGTTCTGATACCTGCCCACGCGGCATGAACCGCATCGGTCTTCATGCCGCGATGTCGCGTCATTGAACAGGCTATAATCGATCCCGCAGTCTCTATGGCTGCACCGCTAGGGGTCCCGGCGCGCGCCGGGTGAGAGATACCCTTGAACCTGATCTGGATAATGCCAGCGTAGGGAAGCGATGTCCGGGACTCTGCCCTTTTTCCCAGCCGCTTCCTTCGCTGCACTGAGCAAAGGAAGCCCATGAACGCCAATCCGCAGTTCCTCGCCGCCACCGCCACGGTGGACGAAGCCGCGATCCAGCCGCTGCCGAACTCGCGCAAGATGTATGTGCAGGGCTCGCGTCCCGATATCCGCGTGCCGATGCGCGAGATCAGCCAAAGTGACACCCCGGCTTCATTCGGTGCCGAGAAGAATCCCCCAGTCTTTGTCTATGACACCTCCGGCCCTTATACAGATCCTGCGGCAAAGATCGATATTCGTTCCGGCTTGCCCGCGCTGCGCGGGGCGTGGATCGCCGAACGCAACGACACGGAAGAACTCGCAGGCCCTACCTCGGCCTATGGCACCGAGCGCCTGAATGATCCCAAGCTCGCCGAGCTGCGCTTCAATCTGCATCGCAAGCCACGCCGCGCCAAGGCAGGCAAGAACGTCACGCAGATGCATTACGCGCGTCAGGGCATTATCACGCCCGAGATGGAGTTCATTGCGATTCGCGAGAACCTGCGCCGCAAAGAGTATCTCGAGAGCCTCAAGGCTTCCGGCCCGAATGGTGCACGGCTGGCCGAGCTGATCGGCCGTCAGCATCGCGGGCAGTCCTTCGGCGCAGCGATTCCTGAAGAGATCACGCCGGAATTTGTGCGCAGTGAAGTCGCGCGTGGTCGTGCCATCATCCCTAACAACATCAACCACCCCGAGAGCGAGCCGATGATCATCGGCCGCAACTTCCTGGTGAAAATCAATGCGAATATCGGGAATTCAGCGGTGACCTCGTCGATTGGCGAAGAAGTCGAGAAGATGACCTGGTCGATTCGCTGGGGTGGCGACACGGTGATGGACCTGTCCACCGGCAAGCACATTCACGAAACCCGCGAATGGATCATCCGCAATTCGCCGGTGCCAATCGGTACCGTGCCCATTTATCAGGCACTGGAAAAGGTAAATGGCAAGGCTGAAGACCTGACCTGGGACATCTTCCGCGATACGCTGATCGAGCAAGCCGAGCAGGGCGTGGATTACTTCACTATCCATGCAGGCGTGCTGCTGCGCTATGTGCCGCTGACCGCCAAGCGCATGACGGGCATTGTCTCGCGCGGCGGTTCCATCATGGCCAAATGGTGCCTGGCGCATCACAAGGAATCTTTTCTGTACGAGCATTTCGAAGAGATCTGCGAGATCATGAAAGCCTATGACGTCGCATTCTCGCTGGGTGACGGCCTGCGCCCCGGCTCGATCTATGACGCGAACGATGAAGCCCAGCTCGGTGAGCTCAAGACGCTCGGTGAGCTCACGCAGATCGCCTGGAAGCATGATGTGCAGGTGATGATCGAAGGCCCTGGTCATGTGCCAATGCACATGATCAAAGAGAACATGGACCTGCAGCTGGAGCAGTGCCATGAAGCGCCGTTTTATACGCTGGGCCCGCTCACTACCGATATCGCACCCGGCTACGATCACATCACCTCGGGCATCGGTGCTGCTCAGATTGGGTGGTATGGCACCGCGATGCTCTGCTATGTGACACCGAAAGAACATCTCGGCCTGCCGAACAAGACCGATGTGAAGGACGGCATCATCACCTACAAGATCGCCGCGCATGCAGCCGATCTCGCTAAAGGCCATCCCGGCGCACAAGTGCGCGACAACGCGCTGTCCAAGGCGCGCTTTGAGTTCCGCTGGGAAGATCAGTTCAATCTGGGTCTCGACCCCGACAAGGCACGTGAATTCCATGACGAGACGCTGCCGAAAGACTCTGCCAAAGTCGCGCATTTCTGCTCGATGTGTGGACCGCATTTTTGTTCGATGAAGATCACGCAGGAAGTGCGCGATTACGCAGAAAAACAAGGAATCAGCGAGATCGAGGCATTGAAGCAGGGCATGGAAGTCAAGGCCGTCGAGTTCGTGAAGACGGGTGCTGAGCTGTATCGCAAACAGTGATCATGGCCGCGACGATTTCCATTGAGCTCAATGGCGAAGCACGTACCGTGTCGGACAGCGACAGTGTGCAAGATCTGGTCGATGCTTTGTCGCTGACCAATCAGGCGCTGGCGATTGCCGTTAATCGCGAAGTGGTGCCACGTACAAAATGGCGCGAGCATCGCTTCGTCAGTGGTGACAAGGTGGATGTGGTGCGTGCGATTGGGGGAGGATGATTACCTGCCTGTCACAGCCTGTTGGAAGACGCTGGATTCCGGCTTGCGCCGGAATGACGATTCAAAAGCCGTCGGCCCGTAACTCTGTCATCCCGGCCCAAGCCGGGATCCCGTGCCTTTAATCAAGGAACACATGATGAAACTGAATGACCTGAACCAAGAAGCGGGCCTGACTATCGCCGGCAAAACTTATCGCTCCCGATTACTGGTCGGCAGTGGCAAGTACAAAGACCTCGATGAAACCCGCCTCGCGACTGAAGCCAGCGGCGCAGAGATCATCACCGTCGCGATCCGCCGTGTGAACATCGGTCAGGATCCGAATGCGCCCAGCCTGCTAGATGCGGTGCCGCCAACGAAGTACACGATCCTGCCCAACACCGCGGGCTGTTACAACGCAAAAGATGCGATCTACACTTTGCAGCTGGCCCGTGAACTACTGAATGGCCACAAACTGGTGAAGCTCGAGGTACTGGGTGATGAAAAGACCTTGTTCCCGAATATGCCGGAGACGCTGAAGGCCGCTGAAACGCTGGTCAAGGATGGCTTCGACGTGATGGTCTACTGCAGCGACGATCCGATACAGGCAAAGATGCTGGAAGAGATAGGCTGTTGCGCGGTGATGCCGCTGGCCTCGCTGATCGGATCAGGCATGGGTATTCTGAATCCATGGAACCTCTCGCTTATTATCGAGCAGGCCAAGGTACCGGTACTGGTCGATGCGGGTGTGGGTACCGCGTCCGATGCAGCGATTGCGATGGAACTGGGCTGCGATGGTGTGCTGATGAACACCGCGATTGCAGGTGCCAACGATCCGATCCGGATGGCGCGCGCGATGAAATTGGCCGTCGAAGCAGGGCGCGATGCCTATTTGGCCGGTCGCATACCGCGCCGCTTTGCGGCTTCGCCTTCGTCGCCGATGGCCGGCCGGGTCGCATGAACAAGCCCTGCGTGCTGGTGTTCGCCGGGCTGGATCCCAGCGGCGGCGCCGGCATACAGGCGGATATCGAAGCGATTACTGCGATGGGCGCGCATGCGCTGGCTGTCATTACCACGCTCACCGTACAAGATAACGACCGCGTTCATTCGATTCATCCGGTGGATGCCGGCATCTTGCGCGAGCAAACCAATGCGCTGACGAACAAGATCGACATCGCAGCGGTGAAGATAGGCATCACGGGCAGCCGGCACAACGTGGCCACGATTGCCGAAGCGATCAAGGCATTGCGTGCGAAGCAGCCGGCACTGCCCTTGGTACTGGATACCGTGCTGGCCAGTGGTCATGGCGATGCGCTGTCGCGCGAGGATGCGGTGCAGATGATTCAGCCTTTGCTGCCACTGGCGACCGTGCTGACACCCAATGTGCCGGAAGCCGAACGTTTATGCGAAGGTGAGCGCGATCTTCAGCGACAGGCGAACCGTTTGCAGTCATGGGCACCGCATGTGCTGATCAAGGGCGGGCATGCAGCAGGCGATGAAGTCATCAATGATTGGTTTCATGACGGGCAGCAGCAATCCTTTCGCTGGCCGCGACTCCCGGGTGAGTTTCATGGCACAGGATGCACGCTGGCCTCGGCCCTTGCCGCGTGTCTGGCGCTGGGGCTGCCGATGCTGGAAGCGCTACGGCGCTCGCAGGCGTATGTCCATCATTCACTACAACGCGCTTATCTGATCGCGCAGGGGCAAGCGATACCTGCGCGCGCTATTGCCAGTTTTCAGGAGAACCTATGAAAGGCTTGTATCTCGTTACTCCCGATTGGGACGATACCGATCGTTTGATAGACATCACTGAGCAGGCGCTAGATGCCGGTGCCGCGATTGTCCAGTATCGCCACAAGACGGCCAGCGAAGCCCTGCGCAGCGAACAGGGCAGCGCGCTGCTCGCGCTGTGCCGCCGTCATGCGGTGCCCTTCATTATCAATGACCATCTGTCGTTGTGCGAGCAGCTCGATGCGGATGGCTTGCATGTCGGTGGCATGGATCGGCCTGTCGCCGACATGCGTACCCGGCTGGGTGCTGACAAGATTGTTGGCGCATCCTGCTATGGTGATTTGCAGCTGGCACGTGATGCGGCGAATGCGGGTGCCAGCTATGTGGCCTTCGGCGGATTTTATCCGTCTCGTGTCAAAAAGTACGACGTCACCACGCCTGCCAATATTGTGTCTCGTGCCAAACGCGAACTCAGTCTGCCAGTTTGCGTCATTGGCGGCATGACCCCCGAGAATTCTGGTCCGCTGGTCAAGGAGGGTGCGGATATGGTGGCGGCCATCAGCAGCGTCTACCAAAGCGACACTCCAACCGAGGCAACAGCAGCGTTTGTGCAGCTGTTCAATAAGCGCTGAAAGAGTAAAAAATTGGTGTAGCGCGCTTGTCAATGACACGAGAATTTTCTTGTCCGCGAGTAGACGAATCTAACGTACCGTCCGCCAGAGATAATCGAACACCATCCGATTATCGACTGCTTAATTTTACAAATTCCCGGAACCAACAATCAGGCTTGGCAACTCACGGCTGAGTTTCAGTGATCGTTGAGAGAAAGCTGAGCTTATCGAATGATTTGTCCGATATTCGACAAATCTCGTGCAGGGAATTTCGTGTCAAACACCTTGGCGTATCTGCAAAGCCAGATGCAGACACTCGGTCCGGCGACCGAGTGGATAGAGGCACTCATTCAGGATGATGACCAGAGCTGGTCCGTGCAGACATCAGCGGGTATCCCCATCGGCGTCAGCTACGCGCCATCACCTTCGCGTCTGATCTTGTCGTCTTCGCTCGGAAGGCCTGACGAATCAGAGCGTGAGTCTGTGTACAGCGCCATGCTCTGTACCAATTTGCTCTATGCAGATCAGGCCTCGTTGCGCGTTGCCCTGACGGGCCCTGACGGTGAGCTAATGCTCATCAGCGAAGTTATCCCTGCCGACTGGACACTGTCAGACATCGCCGATGCCTTGTCCTGCTTTTCTGAAACTGTACAAAACTTCATCGACGGTCTGAATCTATCCATTGAGGACCTGATCGAAAACACACCGAATTACGACGCCACGTTGCGCGTCTGATTATTGAAAGGAGTTATCTGATGAAAGCCGCTACCCGAATACGACAGGCTGACAAGCCGAACATCGTTCATTTGGCCTCTCCCCTCAATACGGGCACGGTAGGCGAGATTTACGACGCCGTCCGGTACAAAGCGGGCAATACCATCGTTCGGGCTGGCAAAGACTCTACAGATCATTGGTATGTTTACTTGCCCAAAAAAGAAAACAAGCTGGCAGCGGCGACTTACAAGGCCGCCAGCATACAGCGTCATCGCCAGCAGATGCAAGATTTGCTGCTTGAGTCAAGCAATGCTTTCAATAACAAAGATTGGGTAGGCGTTGAGCAAAGAAAAATGATCATGATGCTGCGACATCAAGTCATGAAAAAAGATATTGCGCATGCTGATTTCAGCGCAAGAGAAGTGGCGACCACACTCAAACCGTTAAGTAATCAGGTTCGTTCCAGAAAAAGACTGGAGAAGACGTCTGCGCTCAGAGCGTCGGCTAGCCCTATGCTCAAAAGTCGTAAAGATTATCTGAAACAATTCCTCCACATGAGTGATTCAGATCTTCGAATTATGAGTCAGGCACTGTTTCCGACTGAAAAAACGATTTCTTTTAAAGAGAAAAAACTTGTTCTGAATAGTATGTTCACTTTGATCACAGACTATTTGAACAATGAGGGTAATGGACAAACACTGGCTGATCTGGTTCGTCGTCATCCGCAAAAAGATTTGTTGTTAAAATTTTCCAAGGCTTGGACAGACCACGTCAAAACACCGCATTCAGGAAGGCATGGAAATCTATTGGTCGTGTTCAGCTGGCAAAAAACTATGACCTCCATCTGTCACACCATTATGGAGGCTGCATCCCAACCAACAACAAATACGTCTGAATTCACCAGTCCTGAACGTTCCAAGGTGTTGGAGACCATGATGCGCAGATCGCACAGAATCATGGATGGAGAAGAGCCTGAGTCTCCGACGAAATTTCCCTCATTGCCAGTCACGCCGATAGCGTCTGCAGCTGCCATTCCCATCGTCGTCGATTCCCCCGCGAGCGACACAGCGTCGCTACAGACCATTGGCAAATTCGCGCTTGCCCACGATGTTGATGACGAGGCGCTGCATTTCTTCAATCAACCGGGAGTTACTGCTCTGCCAACACTCGCAGACTCACTTCTGGAGATGGATGACGTAGATACCGGCAATATCAATTCGCAAGCAATCAGCAGAACGGATGAGCCGCGTGTCTGAGGCATTTGTCACCTGAGCTCCTCTCGCCGGACGAATCTCTTGATTCCCCGGCGGGCACATCAGGCTGTTGAACACGGGATTTCCCCGGCCGGGATGGGTGCCCGCTGCGGCGTCTGAGCAGCGCGGTCGTATAATCCGGCGATGCAAAACCTCCTGCACAACCTCAATCCTGAACAACTCGCTGCTGTCACGCTTCCCCCACAGCCCGCGCTGATCCTCGCGGGCGCAGGATCCGGCAAGACCCGCGTACTCACTACTCGCATCGCGTGGCTGGTTCAGACGGGGCAAATATCTCCAGCCGGTGTACTCGCGGTGACCTTTACCAACAAGGCCGCCAAAGAAATGCTGGCGCGGCTGTCGGCCATGCTGCCGATAAACACCCGTGGCATGTGGATAGGCACCTTCCACGGTCTCTGTAACCGTCTGCTGCGCGCGCATTATCGCGATGCCGCCCTGCCGCAGACCTTCCAGATTCTGGACTCACAAGATCAGCTGTCCGCGATCAAGCGCTTGCTCAAGCGACTGAATATCGATGACGAAAAATATCCACCCAAGCACCTGATGTACTTCATCAATAGCGCGAAAGATCAGGGTTTGCGTGCCTCAGCGGTCGAGGCCAGTGATGATTACCAGCGCAAGTTCGTGGAGTTGTACGAAGCTTACGACGATCAGTGTCAGCGGGAAGGTGTGGTCGATTTTGCAGAATTACTGCTTCGTTGCTACGAGCTGCTGTCCCGCAACCAGCCTTTGCGTGAGCATTATCAGGCAAGGTTCAAGCATATTCTGGTTGATGAGTTCCAGGACACCAATGATCTGCAATACAAGTGGCTGAAGCTGCTGGCAGGGGCGCAGGGCGCAGTGTTTGCCGTCGGCGATGACGATCAGAGTATCTACGCATTTCGTGGTGCGAATGTAGGCAACATGTCGGCGTTTGAGCGCGAGTTCAACGTGGAAAATTTGATCAAGCTGGAGCAAAACTACCGCTCACATGGCCATATTCTGGATACCGCCAATCAGCTGATTTCGAATAACACGCGCCGTCTGGGCAAGAATCTTCGCACCGATGCGGGTCATGGCGAGCAAGTTCGCATTTTTGAGGCATCCAGCGATCTGCAGGAAGCCCAGTGGTTGATCGAGGAGGCCAAGAGCCTGATCGCCGAAGGCTGGCTGCGCAGCGAGATTGCTGTGCTCTACCGCTCGAATGCGCAGTCACGTGTGATCGAGCATGCGCTGTTCTCGGCCAGCCTGCCGTATCGGGTCTATGGCGGCCAGCGCTTCTTCGAGCGCGCCGAGATCAAGCATGCGATCGCTTATCTGCAGCTGATCGATAATCCCCACAATGACTCTGCTTTCCTTCGGGTGGTGAACTTTCCCACGCGTGGTATCGGCGCGCGCAGCATCGAGCAGCTGCAGGATGCCGCGCGGCAGTATGGCATTTCACTGTATGCGGCTGTGCCGTATGTCGCCGGCAAGGCCGGCGCCGTGATCGCCGCGTTTGTGAAGCTGATCGAAGCCATGCGTTTCGAAACCGAGCGCTTGCCGCTCCAGGAAATGGTGCAGATCGTGCTGGAGAAAAGCACGCTGATGACGCATTATCAGGGTGAGAAAGAAGGCGCAGACCGTATCGAAAACCTGGAGCAGCTGGTCAGCGCGGCGGCCTTGTTTCTGTCGGAAGAAGGATTCCGCATCGATGCACCGGCATTGGTAGGCCCGCAAGTGGAGAGCGCTGCGCCGGCACTCGTCGCGGGCGATGGTATCGACATCATCGATGCCGATGCCCCCTTGACGACCGTGATGTCTCCCTTGTCGGCATTCCTCTCGCATGCATCCCTCGAGGCCGGAGACAATCAGGCCCAGGCCGGGCAGGATGCCATCCAGCTGATGACCGTGCATGCTGCCAAAGGACTGGAATTCGATGCAGTGTTTATCACCGGCCTCGAAGAGGGCTTGTTCCCTCATGAGAACAGCGAAGAGCTGGATGATGGCGTCGAAGAAGAGCGCCGGCTGATGTATGTGGCCATCACTCGGGCAAGGAAGCGGTTGTATATGAGTTTTGCGCAGACCCGAATGCTGCATGGCCAGAGCCGCTACAACATGCGTTCGCGCTTCTTTGATGAATTGCCCGAGGATTCACGAAAGTGGCTGTCACCGCGTGTGCAGCCGCAGTGGCTATCCGGTGCGCAGAAAGCGGCATGGGTTGACGCGCCCGAGAGCGGTAATAATCAGATCGCGCAGACCTTCAGCTCGCGCAAGGATACAGGCTGGCGGGTGGGTCAGTCAGTACTCCACCAGAGATTCGGTGAGGGGGTGATCGTCAATATTGAGGGTAGCGGCACACAGGCACGTGCGAGCATCAATTTTGGGAAAAGCGGGATGAAGCTGCTGGATCTGGGGGTGGCGAAGCTGGAGCGAATTGAATAAGTAGTGGCACGTTGCGTACGGCTGTCACCCGAAAATTTTTCCAATCAATGGCTGCGGTCTGTAACCTTCTTTTCTGTCAACTACTACGTAATCTGATTTGTAGAAGGGCGCTGGCCGCTGTTCTGATTTGATATTCATCATCGCGATGGAGGAGTTTCCAACTCCAATGGAGTTTTCGATTTTTCCTCGTAACAGTGCCCTTAAAGGTGAACCTAGCGTGTAGCTAAGATTTTTGAGCTTGCTGAGAAAAGATTTTGAAGCGGTGCGGTTTTCACCATTTAATATTTTATAGTCAGTATTTATTGCTGACTTTTCGTTATTGTTCTCATGTCGTGATGTTTTGATTGAGTTGGTGATGTATCCCAAGGAGCTCATAATCTGATTCAATCAAAAATGCATTATTTTTTCTTGTGATTAAAGTTTTGATTAAATTATTCGTTTTTTGACGTCGATTTAAACTGATTTATTTCGTGCTGTACTGCTTGAGCAGAGATTCCAGACAATTTGTTTTGCTCGCTAAACGTTTTGACATTTGAAAGCGCCTCTGCGGCTTCTTTAGAACTCATTCCGTTGGTTCGAAAAATATTATATACATCCTGGTAATTGGCTTTTGTTCTGAAAAGCATAGTAAACAGCTTGCTAGAGGCACCTCTAAGTAGTGCTCCTTTGACAGGTTTTCCTTGGGAATTGATTTTTGTCGTACTTCCCATCCTGTCAAAAATCAATATGTCCCTGCTTTTGTCTGACCGACCGGATTTTTTTGTCAAATCCATTTCAACTTTACTGCGGGCCTTGTTAGAAGCCCTCTCTAGTTGGTCAGAGGAGATGCGATGTGTAGGTACTTTGCTCATTAATACCCTCAAGCAATCTGCGCAATTAAATTGCACACCAGCAATATGATGTATTTTTGCTTCTAAATTTATCGATTTGGCCTTTGGGACAAAGGCAATCGTTCGGTGGCTTCAAACGTGATTTAGTTCCGGCCGCTCAAAAACCTGCAGATAGGTGGGATAGAAAGAGCAGTACATCACGATCGTCAGAATTACTGACAGCGGCATCAGGAGCATGATCGTGACTAAAGTTTTTCCGAGCAGCAAGCTC
>JACCDL010501085.1_pt1 | contig 35620 bp, 34 predicted proteins | sample 7441931 | NCBI WGS metagenome assembly JACCDL01 (sample SAMN15323437, study PRJNA562643) | freshwater metagenome | isolation source: river surface water | place: USA:Blue River Watershed | collected 2017-08-16 | reverse complement strand
GGGTTACGGGGCAGGGCCCTGGTGTTGAGTGGAATGCGGTGCTGGCCGCGGGCGAGGCACCGGTTGCAACGACGCTGTTGGATGCTGGTAAGACTGCTGCGCAGGAGCGCCCAGAGCCGGTGAAGAGCGCGGGCTCAGAGAGTGGCCTGTGGCTCGCGATCGGGGGTGCGTTACTGGGCGGGTTAATTCTGAATCTGATGCCCTGCGTGTTTCCGGTGATCGGACTGAAGGTCCTGTCGTTTGCCCAGTCCGCTCATTCTCGCGCCGCGGCGATTCAGCATGCGTTGGTTTTCTCGTTGGGGGTGGTCTTAAGTTTTCTCGCGTTAGCAGGGCTGCTGATCGCGCTACGCGCAGCCGGCGATGCAGTGGGCTGGGGGTTCCAGCTTCAGAACCCATGGGTCGTCGGACTACTGTCGCTATTGTTTGTCGCGATTGCGATCAATTTGCTGGGTGGCTTTGAGATGGGGCTGTTAGCGAGCCGAGCAGCCAACCTTGATTTCTCTCATCGTGTTGCGGGTGCAGGTGGTGCAATGGGTGCCTTCGGCTCTGGTGTTCTGGCGGTGGTTGTCGCCTCACCATGCACCGCCCCCTTCATGGGGAGTGCGATTGGATTTACGACGACTGCAGGCATCCCTCAGACACTGGCGGTGTTTGCGGCCTTGGGGCTCGGGATGGCGCTGCCTTATCTGTTGCTTGCGGCATCGCCTGGACTACTGGCTAGACTCCCAAGACCCGGCCCATGGATGCAGCGATTTAAGCAGGCCTTGGCGTTTCCCATGCTTGCGGCATCGGCCTGGTTGATCTGGGTATTGGCAAGTATCCAGGGGACCGATGCGGTGCTCTGGATTTTGGTTGCGGCAACAAGCCTTGCGATGCTGCTCTGGATATACGGTAGCTTTGTCCAGATGGGACGCGCGGGCTTGTTCTCGTGGGTCGCGATGCTGGCCTTGGCGGCTGCCGTTGTCATGAGTCTGCGCGCCATGGCGACACCGGGTCCTTTGTCTTCGGCATCCCCCGTGACGTCGCCTGCCGCGACTGGTGCTGCTCGCGTTACATCGGCGGGCCCTGCCGAGGCCTCTGCGGCAGCGATTGTCTGGCAGCCCTGGGCGCCGGGGCTTGCGGAGCAGGCCGCAGCGCAGGGGAAAACGGTATTTGTCGACTTCACGGCCAACTGGTGCATTAGTTGTCAGGCGAATAAGGTACGTGTACTACAAACGGATGCGATCGCTGCCGCCTTTGCACGTCATCAGGTAGTTGCACTTCGTGCGGATTGGACACGGCGTGATCCCCTGATTGCGAATGAGCTTGCACGACACGGGCGAAGTGGTGTGCCGCTGTACCTTGTCTATTCCAAAAAGGGAGGTGCACCGAAGGTGCTCTCCGAGTGGCTTACCGAGTCTGAGGTGTTGTCGGCGATTCAGTGACAAAGGCCAGCTGGGTTAGGCCAAGCTGACTGGCAAGTGTCATGACGCGCACAACGTCTTCGTAGCGCGTATCGCGCGCTGCTCGGATCTGAATACTTGGTGGTGTCGGCGCCTTCGAAGCGGTCTCAAGCGTTGTCCTGAGTGCTTCGATCGTGACGGGCTTCTTATCCACGAAGAGCTGCCCTTGCGCATCAAGACTGATCGTGAGGGTCTGCTGCGTGGCTGCGACAACAGGGTTATCCGCCTTTGGAAGGTCCAGCGAAACGCCTCGTGTCATGAGCGGTGCGGTGATGATGAAGATCACCAATAAGACCAGCATGACATCGACAAGCGGTGTCGTATTGATCTCCGACATCGGTTCCCGCTGTCCTGTTGTGTCGAAACGACCCATTCCCATATCGTGTCTCTGTTACCGCTTGGCGATGAGTTGTGCGCGCAGATCATTGGCAAAACCGTCGAGCGTCGCCAGCGCCAGTCGATGACTACGCGTGAGTGCGTTGTAGGCCAGCACTGCCGGAATTGCGACCACAAGACCGAAGGCCGTCATGATTAGCGCCTCGCCCACGGGGCCTGCGACCTGCTCGATCATGATCTCGCCGCTCCCCGAAATGCTAATCAATGCGTGATAAATGCTCCAGACCGTCCCAAAAAGACCTACAAATGGGGATGTGGCGCCAATCGATGCAAGGGTCACGAGTCCAGAATCCAGGCGATCTGTCGTGCTCTGGAGCGTGTCGCGCAGTGCGCGTGTGATTCGGTCCTCGGGCGGGCTCTGGCCATCAAGGCTATTCGCGTCCAGGCGAAGATCACGGAGTCGAATCGCTTCGCGAGCCAGGCTTGATAGAAAAGGTGTGGGCTCTTTGGTCGCAATGAGCGCGAGCCCCTCTTCGAAACTTCGTGATTGCCAGAAAGATTTTGCAAGGTCTGCACTGGTGAGTCGGAGCTGTCGTGCGCGACGCCCCTTCGTGATGATCAGAGTCCAGGAGATGATCGACATCACCAATAGCGTGATCGCGGTAAGCCAGATCACAGCATCCGCATTCTCCAGCATGTGGGTAAAGCCAAGGGCGCTACTGGCCACGTTAATCTCGCAGTCCTAAAACATCTTGCATGTCGAATAGCCCGGTCTTGTGTGCCATTAAAAACTTTGCCGCTCTTAATGCGCCTTGGGCATAGGTGGCACGCGAGGATGACTTGTGGGTAATTTCAATTCGCTCACCCGTCCCCGCAAACAGCACCGTATGATCGCCCACAATATCACCGCCGCGGATCACTGAAAAACCGATCTCCTGCGCGGGGCGCTCTCCTGTGTGTCCCTCGCGAGCGTAGCGTGCGACACTGTCCAGATCACGTCCTGTGGCCTTCGCGATGACCTCTCCCATTTTGAGCGCGGTGCCCGAAGGCGCGTCGACCTTGTGGCGGTGGTGGGCCTCGATGACTTCAATATCGAACCCCTCTTTCAGGAATCGTCCCGCCGTTTCCAAAAGCTTCAGCGTAATGTTGACGCCAACGCTCATGTTGGGGGCAAAGACGGTTGCATGGGCCTGACTAAAGTCGCGAATCGATTTCAGTCCCTCGGCATCAAATCCGGTTGTTCCAATGACGGCACGAAGCTGATGGGCCCGACAGACGTCGAGATATGCTCGCGTTGCCTCAGGCCGCGTGAAGTCAATCAGGACGTCGGCGGTCGACAGTGACGCGAGCTCAGCGCTGATGATGACCCCAGTCGTCTGACCCATAAAATCTCCTGCGTCGCGACCAATGGCAGGGCTACCCGCCTGATCAATCGCGGCCGCAAGTGTCGTGGCTGGGTCCGTGAGCACCGCTTCAATGAGCATCCGCCCCATCCGCCCGGAGGCGCCAGAGATCGCGATCTTTGTCTGTTGTGGTTGTGTCATCGCACTAGATCGATTTAACGGGTTGTCTTAGAGGGCATGATCGTCTCGCTGCCTTTTGCGGGGAGCGGATCGCCTCCCCAGGTCGTGAGCAGATCGGACTCAAAGTGCACCGAAAAGCGCCGTCTTTCGCGTGCGCCATCACCGCGTCGGAAATCGAATACATAGTCCCAACGATTTGCTCGGAACGGATCGACCAACAAAGGCGTGCCCAAGATTGCGCGGACCTGCTCCCGGGTCATTCCCTTTTTCAACTGGGCGGCCATTGATTCTGAGATCAGGTTGCCCTGGCTTACATCGGTTCGGTATGGGGTTAGCCAGCTGGGAGGCTGTTCCTGGATAGAGCGAACCCAGGAGGGCGTGCTGCAGCCGCTCATACCAAGCGGTAGCGCGATGACCAGGGGGAGAAGGAAAAAGCGGGTTTTCATGGAGACCTTTGCTCACAATCGAAGGATTTAGCCCGATATCATAAGCCCCATGCCAGACGTCCACGACCTAAAAAGCACCGGCCTAAAGGTGACCGGCCCCCGGATCAAGGTGCTAGAAATCTTTCAGCGCTCTAAAAGCCGTCACCTGACGGCCGAGGACGTCTACCGTGCGCTCCTGGCTGAGGCCGAGGAGATTGGTCTGGCGACCGTCTATCGAGTGCTGACGCAGTTTGAGCAGGCTGGCATTCTCGAGCGAAGCAACTTTGAGTCCGGTAAGGCGGTCTTTGAGCTCAATGAAGGCACCCACCACGACCATCTGGTCTGCCTGGACTGCGGGTTTGTGGAAGAGTTTGTCGACAGCAAGATCGAGGACCGTCAGCGCAAGATTGCCGAAGAACACGGGTTCGTTTTGCAGGATCATGCGCTTGCCCTTTATGGCCACTGTCAGCGCACCAACTGTAGTCACAAGCAGGCCAAAGCCCGCGCAAAGCCTTCAGGTAAGGGCAAGTAACGATCGTGCGTGTTCGCGCGAGGTCTGTTTAGCGCCTTCATCTCCAAGCATCCGCGCGATCTCATCCACGCGTTCGGTATCCGAGAGCGGTCGCAGCTGACTGATCGGTCTGCCTGAGGCATCCGATTTTTTGGAGACCTGGAGCTGTTGGTGGCCCCGTGCGGCCACTTGGGGGAGGTGGGTCACGCAGAGTACCTGTCGCCCATCACCCAACTGACGAAGCAACTGGCCAACGGTATGGGCAACGTTGCCACCAATCCCTGAGTCGACCTCATCAAAGATGAGTGTTGGGATCTGGCTCGCGGCCGTCGTGACCACGGAGATCGCAAGACTGATACGTGCCAACTCGCCGCCAGAGGCGACCTTCTGAATGGGGTATGGGGCGGCCTCGGCATGGCTGCGCAACAAAAAGACAACATCTTCCAGCCCGTGTGGCCCTGGCTGACTCCGCGCCTGGCAGACCGCTTCGAAGATCAATCCCCCCATGGCCAGCTGACTGAACCAGTCGTTCACGGCGGCAGTCAATGCCGCGCAGGCGGTCTGCCGCTTCGATGAGAGCGCTTTGGCGATGGTCTGATAGGCCTTTTCAGCTTTTTGAAACGCCGCGGATAGCTGCGCAAGATCAGAGGCTGCCTCGGTCTGCTGGAGCTCGTCTTTAGCGGCTTGTAGAACTTCGATGAGTTGTTCGGGGCGGGACTTCAGCTTGCGGGCAGTGCTAAAAATGGCCTCCACGCGGGCATCGACTTCTGCCAGCCGCTCAGGATCAAGGTCTGTTTTGTCAAGGTAGCGACGTAGCGCATCGGCCGCTTCCTGAAGCTGGATGACACCCGATTGCAGCGCCTCTGCGCTCGCGCCGATTCGAGGGTCTTTGTCAACGAGCTGATGAAGTCTAATCGCGAGTCGATCAATCTGTTGAATGAGTGACTGGTCGTCTTCTTCGAGCGCAGTCAGTGCCGATTGAGCGGTCTGTAACAACTCCGCAGCGTGCGAGAGTCGCTTCTGCTCTTCGGATAATGCCTCCCATGATCCGGGCTCAAGGGATAAGGGCTCAATTTCACCGATCTTCCAGATCAGTTGATCTCGCAAGAGTGCCAGCTGCTCTGAACGTTCTCGGGCAGCCGTGATCTTTGATTGAAGTGTCTGGCACTCACGCCAGGCCGCATCGCAGTGACGCGCGTCTTGGGTGAGACCAGCATGGGCATCCAGAAGCTCACGCTGCGCATTCGGTTTGAGCAGGGCCTGATGGGCGTGTTGTCCGTGAATATCAATGAGCTGCTCGCCTATTTCACGCAGTTGGCTGAGGGTCGCTGCCTGCCCATTGATCCAGGCACGAGACTTGCCAGCGGCATCGATTGTTCGACGAAGCAGCAGCGTCCCATCATCGTGGTCAAACCCAGCGTCAGAGAGCCAGGCAATGAGCGGGTGATCTCGCGTGAGCTCAAAGGTTGCCGATAGTTCTGCCTTTGGAGCACCCTCTCTCACCATGTTGGCTTCGCCTCGACCCCCAAGCAAGAGATCGATGGCGTCAATCAAGATCGATTTGCCCGCGCCGGTTTCTCCCGTGAGCACGGTAAAGCCGGTGTGAAAGTCCAGTTCGAGACGATCAACGATCACAAACTGTTGAATCGACAGGTTCTGCAACATTGACGGGACGGATTAGTGGCTCTCGGTGGGAGGCAGCGGATCTGGCCGACCAGCGAATAAAGGGTTCGCGCTCCAGTGGAGCTTTCGGCGCAGCATGACAAAGTAATCGTAGCTCTTAGGGTGAAGCAATCGCACCTTGTGATGACTGGGCCGAATAACGATCTTGTCACCATCTTCAAGAGAGGTCAGGGCCTGCATATCGCAGTGAAGGCTGGTGCCTGCGCCGTCATTGACCATGACCTGAACCTCGACGGATTCGGGCAGCACAATGGGCCTTGACGAAAGTGCCTGTGGCGCGACGGGTACAAGGGTGGTTCCCGCAAGGCCAGGGTGAAGAATGGATCCAAGTGCCGACAACGAGTAGGCGGTGGACCCTGTTGGCGTGGAGACGATCAGGCCGTCAGCGCGCAGGGTCTGCAGATAATGGCCATCGACGAAGATGTCGAGCTCAACCATTCGGCTGATCGCCCCACGACTAATGACCGCATCATTGAGTGCGGGGGCATCGAATACCGCTTGACGGGCTGCCTGGGGGCTGGGTCGGCGCATCACTGAGACCTGCAGCATGCTGCGTGCTTCCTCGACATAGGATCCCGTCAGTACAGCAGGCAGTTCCGACTCGACCTGAGCGATGTCGAGGTCAGTCATAAATCCAAGGCGTCCCTGGTTCACGCCAATGATGGCAATGCCGAACGGTGCCAGCTGTCGGGCAACGCCAAGCAGGGTGCCGTCGCCACCGAGAATCACGCCAAGATCAATTGTTTTGCTCAGCGCATCCAGCGACCCGGTGCCCGAGACCTCTGTTGGCGCAAGCCCGGCGCTTTTGGCGGTTTCGGACTCCACCCAGACCTCTGCGCCCGCCTGGCGGATGCAGGCGATGATCTTGCGCAGCGACGGTGCAAGACCTTCGGTCTGTGGGCGTCCGAATAGCCCGACGCTTTTAAAGGTTGACTGGGCTTGGCTCATGCCCTGCATTACACCACAGGCGCAGGGATGGGGAATAATGTGGCCTATGCTTGATGACCGATCTCGAAACCTGCTGAAGACCCTGATAGAGCACTACATTGCTGATGGTCAGCCGGTCGGCTCGCGGGCGCTTTCAAAGTTCTCAGGCCTAGACCTATCGCCAGCGACGATTCGCAATGTGATGGCCGACCTAGAGGAGATGGGCCTTGTGGCGAGCCCGCATACGTCGGCCGGGCGCGTGCCCACGCCAAAGGGGTATCGGCTCTTTGTCGATAGCCTATTGACGGTGCAGCCGATTGCGCCGACGCAGGCGGCGATGTTGGAGGGTCAGCTTCAGGTCGATGCACCCCAACGTGTCATGGCGCATGCCGCGCAATTGTTATCGAGCCTTTCGAGTTTTGCGGGAGTGGTGGTCACGCCACGCCGTGGCGGTGTATTTCGACATGTCGAATTTCTGCGACTCGGTGATCGTCGCCTTCTGTTGATCGTGGTGAGCCCCGAAGGAGATGTTCACAACCGAATTCTGCAAACAGACCGGGATTACTCACCCACCGAACTGACCGAGGCCGGAAACTTTATCAACGCCCATTACGCCGGTCTTGATTTTGAGTCGGTACGGGCGCGACTGAAGTCTGAGCTCTCTGAACTGCGTGAGAGTATCTCGAGCCTGATGACGCTTGCGGTGGAATCTGGGGAAGATGTCTTTAATCGTGTGGATGATGCCGTTTTAGTCTCGGGAGAGCGACGGCTGCTCGAGGTCGCTGACCTATCGGATAACATGAGCCGGCTGCGACGACTCTTTGATCTTTTTGAGCAAAAGGCGAGCCTTGCGCGTTTGCTAGAAGCATCAACTCAGGGGCAAGGCGTGCAGATTTTTATTGGGGGTGAATCGTCACTCGTGCCAATCGAGGAGCTCTCGGTGGTTGCAGCGCCCTATGAGATTGATGGTCGAGTGGTGGGTACATTAGGGGTGATTGGTCCCACACGCATGGCCTATGAACGGGTGATTCCGATTGTGGATATCACCGCAAAGATGCTGTCGACTGCACTGAGTCAGTCCGGTTCAGCAGATCGTTAGTTTTTTCCGAAAGCGAGACCCAGAACTCATGTCGTTTATGTTGAAACCCGAGCCGCCTTATTCGCATGGCCAGGCCCTGCGCACGGGGGTACTGCTGATCAACCTGGGAACGCCCGATGCCCCGACGGCGACAGCACTGCGTCGTTATCTCAAAGAGTTTCTGTCCGACCCACGCGTTGTGGAGATTCCCTCGATTGTCTGGTGGCCGATCCTGAACGGCATTATCTTGAATGTGCGTCCTAAGAAGTCCGCTGTGAAGTACGCCAGCATCTGGATGGAAGAAGGGTCGCCGTTGCGGGTCTACACCGAGCGTCAGACCGCCCTGATTCAACAGACCCTGACGGCTCGCGGCCTTGATCTGGATGTGCGCTTCGCCATGCGTTACGGGAATCCCAGCATCGAATCGGTGCTCGATCAGATGCGCGCGGATGGCCTGCGTCGGTTGTTGGTGCTCCCGATGTATCCCCAGTATTCATCGAGCACAACGGCCACCGCTTTTGATGTCTTGCTGAAGGCGTTTACGCAGATTCGTAATCAGCCCGACCTTCGACTCATTCGAAGCTTCCAGGATTTCCCACCTTACATCGAGGCATTGGCCGACCAGGTCCGGGCGCACTGGCAGGCACATGGCCGAGGGGATTTGTTGCTATTTAGCTTTCATGGCGTTCCGAAGCGTTCGCTCATCAAGGGCGACCCTTACCACTGCGAATGTCACAAGATGGCCCGGCTGATCGCGGAGTCCCTGGGGCTGGCCCCGCATCAGTGGCGAACGGCCTTCCAGTCGCGATTTGGAAAAGCGGAATGGCTTAAGCCCTACACATCCGAAGTGCTGCATGAACTGCCTGCCCAGGGGGTCAAGACCTTGGATGTGATGTGCCCTGGTTTCCCGGCAGACTGTCTGGAGACCCTGGAAGAGATTGCCATGGAAGGCAAAGAGGAATTCCTGACGGCGGGGGGCGAGCACTATCGCTATATCCCTTGCCTGAACGACGATCCAGGCGGGATCGCCGCGTTGTCGACCTTAATCGAGCAACACCTGTCGGGCTGGCCAGTAGGGAAGGATCCCGCTGCCGAGGAGGCCTTGCGCGCCCAGCGGGTCCGGGCCCTTCAGCTCGGCGCAGCCGATTAGCGATGGGGGCTTGAAAAGCGCCTAAGGCATCCCCACCTAGGAGGGAGAAACTCTTTTAGGAAAGGCTGCAATGTCAGAACAAGACCGTCAGACAACGGCGCAGGAGGCGCCTGCGTCCCCCGAACTTCCCGATACCGTTCCGACCTCTGCGTCGGAGGCGAGCGCCTCCGCGCAGGCTCCCTTGGCCAGTCTGGAAGAGCAGCTCGCCGCGGCGCTCGCCAAGGCCCAGGCCTGGGAAGAAGAGTATCTTCGCGCCCGGGCCGATATGGAGAACCTTCGCAAACGGAGTGCCCAGGAGGTGCTCAATGCCAGCAAATTTGCAATCGAGAGTTTTGCCGAGGGCATGTTGGCGGTGGCCGATAGCCTTGAGATGGCGTTGGCGGTGGAGCAGCAGACGCTCGATGGGCTTCGGGGGGGTGTAGAGCTCACCCTAAAGCAGCTTCAGCAGGCGTTTCAGAAGGGCAAGCTCTCGGCCATTGAGCCTGTGGGCGAGAAGTTTGATCCGAATCGCCACCAGGCCGTGTCGATGGTGGACGGCACAGCGTTGACGCCGCCAGTCCCATCAAACCATGTGGTCCAGGTCATGCAGAAAGGGTACATGGTGGCGGATCGTGTCCTGCGGCCCGCGATTGTGATCGTCGCCCAGTAGCGAACCAAGCCCTCTTGAAATTGGGGTTTTGATCCCCACTTAAGCGGTAACTCACATTTTCTGAAGGAACTTTTGTTATGGCAAAGATTATTGGAATTGACCTTGGTACGACCAACTCCTGCGTGGCAATACTGGAGGGCGGCACCCCGAAAGTGATCGAGAACTCAGAAGGTGCGCGGACGACACCATCGATCATCGCGTACATGGAAGACGGGGAGATTCTGGTCGGTGCGCCCGCGAAGCGTCAGGCGGTCACGAATCCAAAGAACACCCTCTATGCGGTGAAGCGACTCATCGGTCGAAAGTTTGAAGAAGACGCTGTTCAGAAGGACATCAACCTGATGCCATTTGAAATCTCCAAGGCCGATAACGGAGACGCCTGGGTCAAGGTACGTGACAAAAAACTTGCGCCACCACAGGTCTCCGCCGAAGTGCTGCGCAAAATGAAAAAGACGGCTGAAGACTATCTCGGCGAGGAAGTGACGGAAGCGGTGATTACCGTACCGGCGTATTTCAATGACGCGCAGCGTCAGGCCACCAAGGATGCGGGTCGGATCGCTGGGCTTGATGTGAAGCGGATCATCAATGAGCCGACCGCGGCGGCGTTAGCCTTTGGTCTGGATAAAGCGGGCAAGCAGGATCGCAAGATCGCGGTCTACGACTTGGGGGGCGGCACCTTTGACGTGTCCATCATCGAGATCGCTGACGTTGATGGTGAGAAGCAGTTTGAGGTGCTGTCGACCAATGGCGACACCTTCTTAGGGGGTGAAGACTTCGACCAGCGGATCATCGATCACATCATCGAAGACTTTAAGAAGCAAAGTGGCGTTGATCTTTCGAAAGATCCCATCGCGTTGCAACGGATCAAGGCCGCGGCTGAGCGCGCCAAGATCGAGCTGTCGTCCAGCCAACAGACAGAACTCAATGAGCCGTATATCGCGATGGCCAACGGCGCCCCGGTGCATCTGACGTTCAAGATCACTCGTGCAAAGCTGGAGTCGTTAGTCGATGAGCTGATTGCCCGAACGATTGAGCCCTGCAAGATTGCGCTCAAAGACGCCGGCGTAGCGGCATCAGAGATTGATGACGTGATCCTCGTCGGCGGCATGACCCGTATGCCGAAGGTGCAGGATGCGGTGAAGGCGTTCTTTGGGAAAGAGCCTCGCAAAGACGTGAACCCGGATGAGGCGGTGGCGGTCGGTGCGGCGATTCAAGGGTCGGTACTCTCGGGGGATCGTAAAGATGTGTTGCTCTTGGATGTCACGCCCTTGTCCTTGGGGATTGAGACCCTTGGCGGCGTGATGACCAAGATGATCCAGAAGAACACCACGATTCCAACAAAGTTTTCGCAGGTGTTCTCCACTGCAGACGATAACCAGCCGGCGGTGACGATCAAGGTCTTCCAGGGGGAGCGTGAACTCGCCAACGCCAATAAGTTATTGGGAGAGTTCAATCTTGAAGGGATTGCACCCGCACCTCGGGGGACGCCGCAGATTGAGGTGACCTTTGACATCGATGCCAACGGAATCTTGCATGTCTCTGCCAAAGACAAGGCCACCGGCAAAGAGAACAAGATCACGATTAAGGCGAACTCGGGTCTCACCGATGATGAGATTCAGAAGATGGTGAAAGATGCCGAGGCGAACGCAGAAGAGGATAAAAAGCGTGTCGCGATCGTGCAGGCACGCAATGCGAGCGAGGCAATGATTCACTCGGTGAAGAAGTCGCTTGAAGAGCATGGCGATAAGGTCGAGGCAGATGAAAAGGCCAAGATCGAGGAAGCCATCAAAGAGGCAGAAGCCGCGTTGACGTCAGACGATCAGGCCCAGATTGAAGCCAAGACAGAAGCACTGATGAAGGCGTCACAGAAACTGGGTGAGAAGGTCTACGCCGATGCCCAGGCGGCAGCAGCAGGGGCTGCTGCAGGCGGGGGTGCTCCAGGTGCAAAGTCAGGCGGAAACGCGGATGATGTCGTCGATGCAGATTTTAAGGAAGTGAAGCGTGACTGATGTCCAAACGCGACTACTATGAGGTGCTTGGCGTTGCCAAAAACGCCTCAGACGATGACCTGAAGAAGGCCTATCGTAAGCTTGCAATGAAATATCACCCGGACCGTAATCCGGGTGATAAAGCCGCCGAGGAAAAATTCAAAGAGGCCAAAGAGGCCTACGAGATGCTCTCCGATACCGAAAAGCGGGCGGCCTATGACCGATTTGGTCATGCAGGTGTCGACCCCAATGCGGGTGGTTTTGGTGGTAATGGTGCGCAAGGGTTCGGTGGCTTTGCGGATGCCTTCGGCGACATCTTCGGCGACATCTTCGGCGGCGCAGCGGGTGGCGCCCGTGGTGGTCGCAGCAATGTCTATCGTGGCGCAGATCTGCGCTACTCCATGGAGGTGACGCTCGAAGAGGCGGCCAATGGCATGACCACGGAGATTCGGGTGCCCACTTGGGAAAAGTGCGGCACCTGTGAGGGCTCTGGCGCCAAACCTGGGACCAAGCCGGAGACCTGTAAGACCTGCGGTGGACAGGGCCAGGTCCGGATGCAACAAGGATTTTTTTCGATTCAGCAGACCTGTCCAAGCTGTCATGGCGTTGGAAAGACGATCAAGGATCCGTGCACCAGTTGTCATGGTGAAGGACGTATTCGTAAGCAGAAGACGCTTGAGGTGAAGATCCCCGCCGGGATTGACGATGGCATGCGAATTCGATCAGCAGGTAATGGCGAACCGGGTGTGAACGGTGGCCCAAGTGGTGATCTCTATGTCGAAATTAGCATCAAGCCGCACCGGGTCTTTTCCCGTGACGGCGATGATCTTCACTGCGAGGTCCCCATCAGTTTTGCCCGCGCCGCCTTAGGGGGATCTGTGGACGTGCCCACGCTGGGTGGTAAAGCGAGTTTTGATGTGCCAGAGGGGACACAGAGTGGCAAGACATTCAGGCTGCGCAGTAAGGGCGTGAAGAATGTTCGATCAGGTCTGCCGGGCGATCTCTACTGCCATGTGCTGATTGAAACACCTGTGAAGTTAAACGACAAACAGCGTCGACTACTTCAAGAGTTCGAGGCCTCACTCGAAGAGGGGGGTGAACGACACAATCCTCAGAGTAAGAGCTGGATGGACAAGGTCAAAGACTTCTTCCACTAAAAGGCGCGGGTCAGCATATACGTGGCGAGTAGCAGCAGCATGTAGGCAAAGGCCCTCTTCAGGGATGCGACCTGCATGCGGTGTGCGGTACGCGCTCCGATCGGCGCTGTAATGAGCGATGCGGCCGAGCAGGCAATCAGTGCGGGGAGATAGACGTAACCCACGGACCCTGTGGGGAGACCCGGCGCACTGAGTCCTGAGACCACATATCCGATGAGCCCCCCTGCTGCGATCGGGAAACCAAGCGCGGCAGAGGTGCCGATCGCCTGGTGCATGGCCACATTCGACCAGACGAGAAAGGGCGTCGTCATAAAACCGCCCCCCGCCCCGACGAGGCTTGAGATAAATCCGATCCCCGATCCGACCAGACCAAGACCGAACGCTTTCGGAACCTCTCGCGATGGCTTTGGCTTGCTGGCACGGAGCATCTGGAGCGCAGAGAATCCGACAAAGGCCGCGAAAAACGCAGCGAGCCATTCGCTTTTGAGTTGTCCAGCAAACTGCGCACCAATGAAGGTGCCAAGAAAGGCCCCCACAGCCATGGGTTTGGTGATCTCCCAGCGTACTTTTCCTGCTTTGTGATGGGCCCGTACGCTTGAGACTGACGTAAATAGGATTGTCGCAAGTGACGTGGCAATGGCGATTTTGACGATGAGTGTTTCGGGAAAACCGTTGAACGTAAACAACAGGGTCATGAAAGGAACGAGGAGCATACCGCCACCGATCCCAAGCATGCCCGCCATGAAGCCCGTCATCGAACCGATGATGACTAGGGCTAAGAGCATCGCAATCATAGAAAAACCTCGTATTCGACAGCCACGCGGGCTGCGATTAAATTAAAAGAGCCGCTCTTGAGGGGCGATAGCCTGATCGAGCGTTGCGCTGATCTCCGCAATCTTTGCTTTGATGTCTTCAGGGTTTCCAGCGCTTGATCCTGCGTTGTTCGTAAGGCAGTCGCGTGCGAGGGTCAGTGCTGCCATCACTGCAATACGATCAGCGCCTTGTAACTTACTCTGCGTTTTGACCTGTCGCATGCGCGTGTCGACGAGTCGGACGCACTCCATGAGGAGCTCTTTTTCCTCTGGGGGGCATGAGAGCTGATAGCTTCGATCCAGGATCTCGACTTCGACGCGTTCGGCTTTGGACTTGGTCATCGGATGGGTCTCTTAAAAGATAGGTCATTCTATCCGAGGCGCTCAGTGGCCGTGGCGTCTGGGCGTCCTGGTCGGACACGAAGCAGCAGCCAGATGCCCAGGACGACAATGAGGGTGCCAATTACCTGCAACGTCGAGATGGGGTCTCCCAGAATAATCCAGGCAAAAAATAAGGTTGCCGCTGGGCCAATCGCGCCGAGCTGGGCCACCGTTGAAGGTCCGATCCGGCGTATCGCGAGCATGACCATCACGAGGGGGGCGACGGTGCAAAGCGTTGCGTTAATCAGCGAGAGTCCGTAGACGGCGAGCGGCTGATGAATCAGTCCACTGGGATTGACCACCAGCGCCTGGATCAGACACATGAGGGTGGCGGCACCGCTCGAGGTTGCAGCGAGCCGAAGACTCCCGACGCGTTGCACAAGATTTCCTGCAAGCAGCAGGTAGACGGAGTAGCTGACCGCGCTGCAAAACGTCAGCGTTGTCCCAATGAGAAGTCCGCTACCGCCGAGAGACATCTCATTCCAGAAGACGAGCACAACGCCAAGATAGGCTGTGGCCATGGCACCAATTTGCGCGAGTGAGGCCTTTTGTTGCTTGAGCAGTACCGAAAGCAGCAAGACGATTGCCGGGTTGAGATAAACGATCGAGCGGCTCAGTCCGACGGAGATGTGTTGGAGGCTGACGAAGTCAAGAAAGCTTGCTGCGTAATAACCGGTGAATCCTAAGAAGAGCACCTTGATCCAGTCCGAACGAGTTAGTCGCAGTCGATTCGGTTTGTCTCGCTCGAAGATTGCCAACAGTAATATAAAAAAAGGTACCGTCATGATCATGCGCAACGCCAGTAGCGTTGTCGCATCAGGGCCGTACTGATAAGCAATCTTGATGATCACAGGTTTCACGGCGAGTAAGACCGCACCGAGAAACCCGAGAAAGACCCCGTTGCTGAGGAGTTGCTTACTCCGCGTAGCGTTTGTCAAAAGCCCAGACCTCGGGGAATCCGATTAACTGATTGAATTCCGAGAAAGGATAGAGATCCGTCTTCTCTGTGATCGTACCTGTTTCCTTGAGCTCTCCGTAGGATTTTGTCAGTGCGGCAGCGGTCGCGAGAAATCCTGCGGTGGGCTGGATGACCACCGAGAATCCCATCGCTTTGAGTGTCTCCGCGGGCAGGACAGGCGTTCGTCCCCCGGACACCATATTGGCCAGAATCGGCTTATCGAGGGTCTTACAGATCTTGATCATTTCTTCTTCAGACTCGGGTGACTCGACAAAGAGAATATCCGCTCCGGCGCGGCTGTAAGCCTCTGCCCGACGAAGTGCTTCATCTAGTCCGAGTCCCGAGCGGGCATCGGTTCGTGCAATGATGAGAAAGTTCTCGCTGGTCCGTGTGTCACAGGCGACACGGATTTTGCGCACCATATCCTCTGTTGGGATCACGCGACGGTTTGGCGTGTGCCCACACTTCTTTGGGAACTCTTGGTCTTCAAGCTGAATCGCTGATACGCCTGCCTGTTCATAGCCTTTGACGGTATGGGCCACATTCAGTAAGCCGCCATATCCGGTATCTGCGTCAGCAATGATCGGGGTCTTGGTCATCGATGCGAAGGTGCTGATCCGATGGATCATGTCGGTGTAAGTCGCAAGTCCCGCGTCGGGCAGGCCGAGGTAAGAGGCCACCGTACCGTAGCCGGTGACATAGAGCGCGGGAAACCCCATTTTGTCGGCAACGAGCGCCGAAATCATGTCATAGATTCCGGGCGCCACTATGATCTCACCGCGTGCAATCGCTGTTTTCAACTGACCTGTATTCTTTGTCATATTGATTTCTTTCATATCATCAAGAGTCTGTTTGCTGCGTCGTGAGGTCAGGCAAGCGCACGATCATCGATCGGCATACGGTGATACGCGGCTGCCCGCCGGGTGTAGTCAATCTTGTCCGCATCAAATTCGGCACCCTTGATGCCGCCACGGACTGATCCTGCACGGGTATCGTGATAAGCCTCAGCGAGGGCGGATGACAGTGGCTGACTATCGGGGTTGCAGATCCATGAGCGAAGAAGACTTCGTTTCTTCGCCGGATCTTCGTAGTCTTCGTAGGCGGTGCGAGAGTGCAGGGTGACGTGGTTATTGAGCAGCTGGAAGTCGCCCGGCTCAAGCCGCATTTCGAAGACCATCTCGGGAGAATTTGCTAAGGCATCCATACGGTCCATCGCGGCCAGCTGTTCAGGAGACGCTTCTCGGGCGCCCTCATGCCGATGCGCATTGCGTGTGTGGTTTCGAACGTATCGGCAGCTAAACCAGCCATCGGCAAACGAGACGATCGGGGTGGTATAGAAGGGCTGTTCACTTGGTGCTTCCTCGCCTTGGCGTGAGTAATGGATTGGGGTCATCAGCGCCTTGGCAAGCTCGGGTGTCTCACGCTGCATCTGTTCGAAAATCGCAAGTGAGCTACAGATCCTGCTGATGCCCCCGGACTTTGCATCCTGCAGGCAGAGCAGTCCAACGATGTCCGATAGGTCTGTGTGAAAGTCTAGCTCTGAGTTGGTGTTGTATCCGCGGCCTGTTGCGTTTCGATAGGTACCGCCAACGTCCTTCACGTGTTTGATCAGACCGCTGTCCTTACCTTGCGGACGTAAAAGACCTAGTTGGTTCGTAAAGCCCCAGTACATGGCCTGAATCTCCGCTTCTGAGAGGCCATGAATCGGGAAGTCCTTCATGACAATGATGCCGAACTCCGAGTAAAGCTCACGACGGATATCGGCGAGCAACGTCTCAATATTTTCGAAGGGAAAATCAGAGGCAATCGCCTTGGTCATTGGGATCCCTGACGCGAGAAACGACTTCAAGCCTTTTAGAATCCCCGCTTGCTCGGCTGCAGTGAGGCGACGCGTCCAGTGGGATGACTGGCGCATGTCAGCGGCAGTCCAGGCTTTCGGCATTGTCCGGTGCGTAACAGATGTCATGGCGGTGCTCCTATTCTCTTGGGTCGTGAGTGGCTCGGCGACTGGGTTAATGGGTTATCGGGTGTCAACGGCATCGCGGCCAAGCAAGACATGTTTGGCCGAATGGATGTGGCAGCTCATGACGGCTTTGGCCCAGAAACTGTCGCGCGCCTGAAAGGCATCGATCAGTTCCCGATGATGACTAAAGCTTCGTCGGAGTTCCTTCTCGGAATATCGTCGAAAGGTCTGTTGCACGATCGGAATTTCAATCGCACTGGCGAGCATCAATACGAGTCGTTCGTTTCTTCCTGCCTGTGCGATGACCTGGTGAAACTCTCGGTTGATGGGGCTAATCCGATTCGCGTTCTCGGTGGTAGCAAGTGCGCCATGCAGCTCAATCTCGTCCTGCAGGGTTTTTAGCTTGTCGATATCTTTGGACGAAATCTTCTGGGCGGCGAGTCCCGCGATCTCGCTCTCAATGAGACTGCGCAGATCAAACAACTCTCGCACCTGCTCCGGGACCCATTCTCGGACCACCGTGCCACTGTTTGGGGTGAAGACCAAAAACCCATCGGCTGCCAGCACCCGAAGGGCCTCGCGCACGGGGGTGCGGGACGATTTGAATTCCGCCGCAATGTTCTGCTCGGTGATCCGCATCCCAGGCCGATAGCGTCCCTCAATGATCTGGTCTTTGATGTTCTGGTAGATCCGGGAGGCGACAGTTTCCATGTGCGTGGCGGCCTTGCGCGTCCTTCAGGAGGTTTTTTAGGAATTTTTTGTTTCGCGACGATTGTACACAATCGAGAGAAAATAACTTGTCTTATACAGGGTAAACCCTGGATATATCGATGATAAAAGTTGATCTATGTCGACAATAGTGTGCTAATTTTGTCGGCAGAGGAGACGAGACATGGCAGAGGTAATTCGATCGGCCCATCCGGTCAGCGGAACTGGAGAAGACATTCCCATCGCGCAACTGATTCAGGACGCGCAGCGCATTCTCGATGTGGTGGCTTCTGGCGGGGTCGCCGTGATTCCGCTGGATGTGGCCTACGCCATTGTGGGCGGCACCGAAAGTGCGATTCGTCGCATCTTTACGGCCAAGAACCGCAGCTATGAGAAGCCAAGCGGATTGTTCTCTAGCCCCACGTTTAGCGATGAGATTCATGACCTCCCGGCCGATCGGCGGGCAATGATTCACGAGATTATTCGAGAAGAAAATCTCCCTTTCTCGGTGGTGGCACCGTTCAATCCGCATCACCGTTTTTTTCAGCGGGTCGACCCTTTCGTGCTTGAGCACTCCTCGAAGCAGGGCACGATTGATATGTTGCTGAATGCAGGCAGCCTGCATAACGAACTCGTAAAGTTATCGTGGAGTGCGGGTATCCCAGTATTTGGTTCGTCTGCAAACACCTCTCTAATGGGCAGTAAGTATCGAGCGGCTGATGTGGAGTCGGCAGTGCTCGATGCGGCAGACCTGGTGATTGATTATGGGTTGTCGAAGTATCACAACCCTCACGGGCGGTCGAGCACCATTATCGACTTCTCCGATTTTTCAGTGATTCGGATTGGGGTCTGCTTTGATCTGCTGCAAGAAGCCTTTCAGAAGCGGTTTGGGGTTCGCCTACAAGTCAAGCAGTAGACCGGTTGTCGTGGGTGAGCGGGTGAGTAGGGTTTTAGATGATGTTTAACTAAAAATGAGGAGACACAACATGCTGACACGCAGTTTAAAACTGCTCAGCGCAGGCTTGGTAATACTTGGTTTATCGAGTACACCGGCGCTGGCGGAGCGAAATCTTCGGTTGACGTTTCAGATTTCGATCAACCATGAGCTTGGAAAAAATCTGAGCTTCTTCAAGGAGCAGGTAGAAGCCCAGAGCAAGGGCGCGCTCAAGATCCAGCTCTTTGATAATGCGCAGCTCTTTAAAGGCGAGCAGGTCCCCCAGGCGGTAGCCTCGGGGGCAATCGATATGGGTATGGTCTTTATCGATGAATTTGCAGGAACTGCTCCGCTGACGGGAATCTTCAGCGTCGCCTTCCTGTTCCCCGACTACAAGACGTTGGGGAAGGCCGTGGCCTTTGACAGCCCTGCGCGTAAGCTGATCGAGGAACAAATTGAAAAGACCGGCGTGAAGCTGCTCTGGTTCCAAGACTACGGTCCGATTCATCTGATTACCCGTCGTGGCGAGGTGCGTCAGCCTGCCGACATGAAGGGCAAGAAGACGCGCGTATTAGGCAAGCCGAGTGGCGACTTTGTGCAGGCTGTTGGTGGACTTCCGGTCAAGGTCTCAGGATCTGAGCAGTTCCTGGCGTATCAGCGGGGAACGGTTGACGTGGGTATGACCGGAACCACGGGTATCAAGTCTCGCAAGATTCACGAGGTGATGGAGTCCATCACGCTGACCAGCCACGCGCAGACTGAATTTATCGTCATCATGAATCCGAAAGTCTGGAACTCACTGTCTGCTCAGGAGAAAGGCTGGATCACAAAAGCGGCCAGAGACGCCGAGCTGAAGATGCGCGCGGAAACGGAAAAAGACAACATCGAGGCAGAAAAGTGGCTCGAGCAGAACTCAAAGATGAAGTTCGTGCGACTGACTGATCAGGAACTTGCCGCTTGGAAAAAAGCGTCTGAGCCTGCTGTGAATGCCTTCATCAAAGACACTGGCGATGCCGGTGCCAAGTTGGTGCAGGCGATTCGAAATATGAAGTAACGCTGTCTATACCCGCGGGGTGACGCATGATTCTTAGGCGAATAACGGCATGGCTCGTTGATAAAGCCAGCTTTGTCTCGGCATTGATGGTGATCGTTGTGAGCATCATGCTCTGTTATGAGGTCATCGCGCGGTTTGTGTTTAACAGTCCAACGATCTGGGCTCAGGACTATTCGGTCCTGGCCCAGGTCTGGTTTACTTATCTTGCGATGGGCTATGCCCTGCGACGCGGAGACATGATCCGAATTACGATTGTCGTAGATGCGCTGTCGCCAGCAATGCGGGCGATCGTCAATCGAATGTCGTCGTTCATTATCTTAATTTTGTGCGTCATGGTCTGTGTGCTTCAGTATGACGTGCTGATGGAATCGATTGCGACTGGCCGAAAGCAGCCGACGATGTTGGCGCTGCCCCTGTACATCGTTGAATTTCCTGTCCTGCTGGGCTCTTTCATTCTAGGGCTTCAGGCGATGGTTCAGACTATCTGGCCAGAAGAAGCGCAAACCGCTGAGTTCGAGCCAACGACCGTGGGGCATTAAGATGACCGTGCTACTGATCATTCTCTTCACCACAATCGTCTTGATTAGTGGTCTGCCGGTGGCGTTCGGTCTGATTGGCGTGGCGACGGTCATGCTGCTCTTAAAGGACGTTTCATTGTTCATGGTGACCCAGAACCTTCTGGGAGCTATCGACAACTTTGTGCTGGTCTCGATTCCGATGTTCCTCTTTATGTCCAATATTCTGCTGAAAGGCGGGGTGGGCAAGAGTCTGTTTTCTGCCACGCAGGCCTGGGTGGGGCATCTTCCCGGAGGCCTCGGGATTGCCACACTGCTGTCCTGCGGGGTCTTTGCTGCGATTAACGGCAGCTCGGTGGCGACCGCCGCAACGATCGGCAGCGTCGCAATCCCTGAGATGTCTTCGCGTGGATATCCGCAGCGGTTTGCGGTCGGTATGGTGGCGGCAGGCGGAACGCTTGGCATCATGATTCCGCCGTCGATACCGTTGATCGTTTACGGGGTGATTACTGAGCAGAGTATTGGGGATCTCTTCTTGGCGGGAATCGGGCCGGGTATTCTGCTGATCGTGTTGTTTGGGGTCTACGCCTATGTCTATGCCCGCGTCACAAAGACCATGGCGAAAAGCGAGAAGGCGTCATGGTCGGAGCGAATCGCAGCGACGCGAGATTCGCTTCCCGTCTTAATCCTGGCATTCGCGATTGTTGGGGGAATTTACGGCGGAATCTTTACGCCAACTGAGGCGGCTGCCGCAGGCGTTGGACTTTCGTTGCTGATCACGAAGTTCTGGCTGAAGACGCTGACACTAGATGGGGTCTGGCAATCGGCAAAGGATGCGTTACATACGACCGTTGTCATTCTTCTGGTCGTGGCTGGCGCAAAACTATTGAGCCAGGCCATCACGATCTATCAGATACCGTCTGAGATCACGGCGCTTGTCAGTCAGACGATTGCATCCAAAGAGTTCTTCTATATCTTGATGTCGCTGATCCTGCTGGCCGTGGGATGCTTCTTGGAGCCCATCTCAATTATTCTGATCTTTGTTCCGGTCTTCTTGCCAGCGGCCATTCACTTTGGGATTGATCCCATCTTTTTGGGAATCTTCTTTGTCTTGATGGTTGAGATTGGGCTCATCACACCGCCGATTGGACTGAACTTGTTCGTGATTCAGGCAATCTCTAAATGTGACTTCAAGACCGTGACGATGGGATCGCTTCCCTTTGTGTTCATCATGCTCTTTGGCACGGTCATTTTGGTTGCGGCGCCTTGGATCACGCTTGGCATTCCGTTCGGCTTCTGATTCAGGAGAGCGCATGATTACATTGGTCGAAGTGGGTCCCCGTGATGGGCTTCAGAGCGAACCCAAGGTGCTGAGTCTCAAGGACCGTGCGGCCTACATCACGCGTGCCGTCGAGTCCGGTCTCCGTCGGATTGAGGCGGTAAGTTTTGTGAATCCCAAGCGAGTGCCGCAGATGGCTGACGCGGAGGGACTGATGAAGCGCCTTCCTAGGCGTGAGGGCGTCTCGTATTCGGGTCTTGCGTTAAATGAGCGCGGGGCCGAGCGTGCGGTGGACGCAGGGGTGGACGAAGTTAACTATGTGGTGATCTCGACGGACACCTATAACCGTGCGAATCAAGGCTGCTCGACAGACGAAACGCTCGCCCAATGGGACCGAGTGGCCGAGATCTGTGCCAAGGCAAATATTCCCACGACGGTGACGATCGCAGCATCTTTTGGCTGTCCATTCGAAGGTGAAGTCGCTGAGAGAAAGGTCGCGGCACTCGCCGTGGCGATCGCTCGAAACGCTCCCAAAGAGATTGCACTTGCCGATTCCATCGGTGTGGCGACTCCTGTAGACATCACTCGGGTGGTGTCTGCGGTTCGATCCGCGTTACCCGATGTCGCATTACGGTGTCACTTCCATAACACTCGTAACACCGGACTTGCGAATGTCATGGCAGCCATACAAGCGGGTGTCTCGGTCTTTGATTCATCGATTGGCGGTATTGGCGGCTGTCCGTTTGCGCCGGGCGCGACAGGGAATATTGCGACCGAGGATCTCGTCTATATGCTGAAGCGAATGGGGGAGGCGCAGACGATTGATCTTGTCGCGGTCTGTGAGACGGCGGTCTGGTTGAGTCAGGTATTGGAGCATCCATTGCCAGGATCGGTATCGCGCACGGGGATCTTCCCGTTTGCGCCGAAGACGCAGGAGTCGCGCGTTGCAGCTTAAGGCCCATGCCCTCCGAGTAGGTGACGACATTGACACAGACGTTATTTTTCCTGCGCGTTATCTGTCTGTGCTTGAGCCGAAGGAACAGGCTCGTCATGCCTTCGAACCGTACGGAAAGGATTTTCAGTCCCGACTCATCTCAAGTCCGGCCATTGTCGCGGGCTGGAACTTCGGCTGTGGATCTTCGCGCGAGCATGCCGTGACCTGCCTGTTGGGACTCGGGATTCAACTGGTGGTGGCCAAGTCGTTTTCGCGCATTTTCTTTCGAAATGCAGTCAATAATGGACTTGCTGTCGTCGTGTGCGATCTCGCGGATCGCGTTCAGGATGACGAGCTCATTTCAGTGGATCTTGCCAAGGGCCAGGCAGACTTAGCGGGCGAATCCGTGCGGTTCACACCGTTAGCGCCGCCGCTGCTGAACATTCTTCAGCATGGCGGCTTGTGGAAAGCGCCTCGACTTGCTGCGGGAGGCCAATAATGGGGCAGACGTCTGCTGAAAAAATCATGAGCCGGATCGCTGGCCGAACCGTCTCCGCCGGGGACTTTATCGAAGGCTGCCCGGATTACACCTTCAGCCTGGATGATGGCATCGGACTTGTCGATCGTTACTTTCGGCTGCACGGGATTGACAAGGTCCGTTACCCCGAGCGGATTGCAGTGTTCTTTGACCACTACGCTCCGGCAGACACGCCGTTGCATGCGAATATTCATGGCATTGGTCGGGTACTCTGCCGTCGTTTTGGGATTGATAAGCTCTACGAGGTCGGCGATGGGATATCCCATCAGGTCTCCATTGAGTCAGGGCTTGTTCGTCCGGGACAGTTCGTGACCAACACGGATTCCCACACGATCACCTTGGGGGCGGTCGGTGCGGCAGGATGTGGGATCGGTGTGGCAGAGATGGCCTACCTGTGGGCCTATGGCGTATTGTGGTTTCAAGTGCCAACAGCATCGCGTGTGGTGATTAACGGTCGACTCACGCCTGGGGTCTATGCAAAGGATCTTGCACTGACCATTGTGCAGAAGCTCTCGGCACGTGGAGCGATCTATCAGTCGATCGAGTACTCGGGGTCAGCCTTTGACAGTCTGTCTATCTCGGAGCGGATGACGTTGTGTAACCTTGGTGTGGAGATGGGCGGGAAGTTTGCCATTGCACCGATTGATGCTGTGACCAGAGCGCACTACGCTCGTTTTTCGGATCAGTCGGTGGATGACTCGACCAATGCGGATCTGGATGCCCACTATGCAGCCCATTATCAGTTTGATGCGGCATCGATCGCGCCGATGGTGTCGTCACCCCATTCAGTGGATAACGTCGCGCCTGTGACAGACCTGCCAAATACTCAGATTCACCAGGCATTTCTCGGGACGTGTACCAATGGACGACTCGATGATCTCCAGGCTGCAGCAGCCGTGCTAAAGGGAAAGCGTGTTGCGCCTGGCGTACGATTCATTGTCACGCCTGCATCACGCGAGGTCTATAAGGCCGCCATCGAGACGGGAACGCTTGGGACACTCGTCGATGCAGGATGCGTCATCACCACCCCTGGCTGCGGCGCCTGTGCGGGGATTCATCAGGGCGTGCTTGCGGAGGGCGAGGCCTGCATCGCCTCATCGAGTCGCAATTTTCTCGGCCGGATGGGAAACAAAGATGCGCGGGTTTTCCTTGGCTCGCCGGCCACGGTCGCGGCCAGTGCACTTACCGGACGGATCACAGACCCTCGAACCATTTTGAGTACCACCTAGTCGATGAGGAATGATCTATGACGATTCAGGGAACGCCTGAGAATGGTGCGCTTGCGGGCGTTAAAGTACTCGAGTTAGGGCAGCTGATCGCGGGCCCGTTCTGTGGGCAGATGCTTGCGGACTTCGGCGCAGATGTCGTGAAGATTGAGTCGCCGGGATCGGGAGACCCGATTCGTGAATGGGGTAAAGAAAAGACCGGTGGTAAGTCCTTGTACTGGCCTGTGATTGGGCGCAACAAGAAATCGGTCACATTGAATCTGCGACTCCCAGAAGGCCAGGCGCTGGCCCGTCGACTTGCTCAAGAGTCCGACATTTTGATTGAGAATTTTCGTCCCGGCACGCTCGAGAAGTGGGGCCTTGGCTGGGAGGATCTAAAAAAGCTAAATCCGCGGTTGATCATGGTTCGGGTGACCGGCTACGGCCAGACAGGACCGTACGCGGAGCGTGCAGGATACGGTGCAATTGGCGAGGCCATGGGGGGGCTTCGTTATGTCAATGGGGATCCGTCGACCCCGCCTTCGCGCGTCGGTGTGGCGATTGGCGATACGCTCACGGGCTTACACGCAGCCTATGGCGCACTGGCGGCGCTCCAGGCTCGCACGCGAACAGGGCACGGACAACTGGTGGACGCAGCGATCTACGAGAGTGTGCTTAACATGATGGAAAGTCTGATCACTGACTATGACGTGGCCGGATTTATACGGGAACGGACGGGGTCGATCTTCCCAGGGATTGCACCGAGTAATATCTACCCCACCTCGTGTGGCCGATCGGTATTGATCGGAGCGAATCAAGACACTGTCTTTCGCCGACTGTGTCAGGTGATGGGGCAGGAGGTTCTCGGAACCGATCCGCGTTTCGCCACCCATACGGCACGGGGCCAGAACCAGGGTTTATTAGATCGATTAATTGGTGAGTGGACGATTCAGCACACCCGCGAGTCCGTGCTGGCGATGTTGGATGAAGCAGGGATTCCCGCGGGCCAGCTCTACACCGCAAAGGAGATGCTCGAAGATCCTCAGTTTGCGAGTCGGCAGACGATCATCCGTGCACCGAGTGAGGAGCTTGGCCAGGTGGCGATGCAGAATGTGGCGCCAAAGTTGTCAGCGACACCGGGCGGTGTCCATCATGCGGGGGCTCGGCTCGGCGCTCATAACCACGAGATCTTTGTCGGTCGGCTTGGATTGACTGAAGAACAGTTTGTCGCCTATCAAGAGGCGGGCGTGATCTAACGGTTGATCAGCTGACGAATCTCTGGGATCAGCTCTGAAGCGGTAATCCCTACCATTCCCCCCAGACGCTCGGTGAGTTCCTCGGCGGCCTGCCCGTGGATTCTTGCACCTGTGGTGACGGCGTCGATGGGCGATACGCCTTGGGCGATGAGGGCTGCAATCAGGCCTGCGAGGACATCGCCTGTTCCCCCTGTCGCCAGTGCTGCGTTGCCCGTCGGATTGATCTGGATGGATCCATCGAGATGGGCGATGACTGAACTGGCACCTTTGAGCAATGTAATCGCGCGGAAACGTTCTGCGAGCGCGCTTGCCGCATGCGTTCTATCCGATTGAACGGTTTCGGTAGTCGTCTGAAGTAGTCGGGCCGCCTCGGCGGGGTGGGGCGTAATCACCGTGGGGGCTTCCCGACGGGCGATCTGCCGCGCGAGTGCGGGATCTTGCGCAATTAGATTGAGCGCATCGGCATCGACGACCATTGGTGCAGCAAGTCGGACACAGTCGGACACGATTTGGTGTGCCGCGTCCGATTCTCCCAACCCGGGGCCGAGCAGCCAGGCGTTAATCGGACGGTGCCGACTCTGTGGCACATCGACAATCATGACCTCAGGGAAGAGGGGATCCAAGACGAACCCATCATTGAGATCAGGCCGAACAAGATAGACGCGTCCGCAGCCACTCATGACCGCACACCGTGCGGAGAGCGTTCCGGCCCCGACCGTGCCGCGCGCGCTACCCACGATGCCCAGGGCACCGTGGTCCCCTTTGTGAGCGTCAGACTTGCGCGTCAGAATCGGCATCGACTTGCTTATTCGCGGGAATCTTATTGCGGCTTTAAGGCGCTTTTGATCTGCTCCAGCGCAGTGGGATCTTCAAGCGTGGTCAGGTCACCCGAGTCGCGGCCTTCTGCTAGGGCCTGCATGGAGCGACGCAAAAGCTTGCCAGAACGTGTCTTTGGCAGCATCGTGACAAAGTGCACTCGCGACGGCCGTGCGATCGCGCCGAGTTCCTTATCCACGGTCGACATAATCGCTTTCTCTTCCGCTGCACGTCCCTCTGGTGTCTTCACGACATCGATATTCTTCAGTACGCAGAAGGCCAGGGGCATTTGGCCCTTCAGCGCGTCCGCGACGCCGACAACGGCAACCTCGGCAACATTCGAATGAACTTGGATCGCCTCTTCGATCTCGCGAGTCCCTAACCGGTGACCAGCCACATTAATCACGTCATCGGTACGACCAAGAATGAAGTAATAACCGTCTTCATCTCGAGTCGCATAGTCAAACGTGGAGTAGAGCTTACGACCGGGAACTGCGGTGAAGTAGGTCTTCAAGAAGCGCTCATCATCGCCCCAGACGGTCTGCAGACACCCGGGGGGGAGTGGAGGAACGGCGCAGAGCATGCCCTTTTCGTTCGCACCGACCTCTTCATAGGTCGTCTCATGGATCAGTCGCAGGTCATAGCCATAGACCGCAAAGCTTGGGCTTCCAAACTTAGTGGGTGTCTCTTCAATGCCGTGCTGAGCGGCAAGAATCGGCCAGCCTGTTTCGGTCTGCCAGTAGTTGTCAATGATCTTCGCGCCACCCAGGGCATCCGAGATCCAGCGTGCGGTAGGTTCATCGAGCGGCTCACCGGCAAGAAATAATCGGCGCAGGCACTTGGTGTTGTGCTGGGTCATGTATTTTGGATCTTGTTTCTTCAGTACCCGTGCTGCGGTTGGAGAGGAGAACATGGTGGTTGCCTGGAATCGCTCAACGATGCTCCACCAGATACCGGGATCTGGATTGGTGGGCATGCCTTCGTAGACGATCGTGGTAGAACCATTAATGAGCGGGGCGTAGACAATGTATGAGTGGCCCACCACCCAACCGATATCGGACGTACAAAAGAAGACCTCGCCTGGCTTGCAGTCAAAAATATGGTGCATGGATGCCGCAAGCGCCACCGCGTAGCCTCCAGTATCTCGCTGCACACCCTTGGGCTTGCCGGTGGTGCCCGACGTGTAAAGAATGTAAGAGGGATCGGTGGCCAGCATCGGCTCGCAGGCAACAGACTTGCCCAGATGGGCGGTACGAAGTGTGGCGTAGTCCACGTCGCGTCCGTCGATCTGCGTCATCGGCGCAAGACCACGATTCACAAGCAAGACCTTCTTTGGCGGACGCTCCGCCAGCCGACAGGCTTCGTCGACCAGGTGTTTGTAGGGCACCTCTTTACCGTTTCGCATCCCTGCATCAGCAGAGATCATGACGACTGGTTGGGCATCATCGATTCGTGCGGCCAGTGAAGGCGCAGCAAAACCGCCGAAGACAACAGAATGGATTGCGCCGATTCGAGCGCAGGCGAGCATGGCAAAGATCGCTTCGGCGATCATTGGCATGTAGACCAGCACCCGATCTCCCTTTTTGACGCCGAGTGACTGAAGGATGGATGCCATTGCCTGCACCTCGTCGTGCAGCTGTCGATAGGTGTAGATTCGCTCTTCTTTGATTTCCGTTGAGATGTAGACCAGTGCCTTCTGATCTGCGCGTGTGGCTAAGTGCCGGTCAATCGCGTTATGACAGAGATTGATCTTGCCGTCCGGATACCAGCGGGCAAAGGGTGGGTCACCGAAGTCGAGAATGGCCTCGGGTGGCGTAAACCAGTCGACCAGCTTGGCCTGCTCAGCCCAGAAAGCCTCTTTGTCTTCGATCGAGCGTTGGTGAAATGCTGCGACGGTTGTTGCCATGGTTGTCTCCTTTACCCTTGGTCTTGTGGTATTCGAACCCAGCCTTCCATGAGGATACGCGCACTACGACTCATCATGACTTTTTTTACGACCCATTGGTCGCCAATTTTTTCTGCCTCCGCCCCGACACGAAGCGTCCCAGAAGGATGGCCAAATCGCACGGCAGATCGAGACTGTCCGCCGGCAGCACGGTGCACCAGCGTTCCTGGAATCGCGGCGGCGGTGCCGATGGCAACAGAGGCAGTACCCATCATCGCGTGATGGAGTTTCCCCATGGACAGTGCACGAACAAGGAGATCGATCTCTTGGCCGTCGACCGTTTTTCCGCTTGACGCAGTGTAGGTCTTCGGCGGCGCAACAAAGGCCACTTTCGGGGTGTGTTGTCGTGTCGCTGCTTCAGACAGGTCCTTGATCAATCCCATCCGCAATGCGCCGTGGGCGCGAATCGTTTCAAACATCGCCAGCGTCTTGCTGTCATTGTTAATCTGATCTTGTAGTTCGCAGCCCGTGAATCCAATCGCCTGGGCTTCGACAAATATCGTCGGGATACCCGCATTGATCATGGTGGCAGCGAGCGATCCGACACCGGGCACATCCAGGGTGTCCATCAGATTTCCGGTCGGGAACATCGCGCCTTCGCCCCCTTCCTCTTCGGCGGCAGGGTCCATGAACTCGATCTGGATCTCCGCAGCGGGGAAGGTTACCCCGTCTAGCTCAAAGTCACCGGTTTCTTGGACTTCGCCATTGGTCATCGGCACATGCGCAACGATGGTCTTACCAATGTTGACCTGCCAGATCCGGATGGTGGCGATTCCGTTCTGGGGAACAGTGGATGGGTCCACGAGTTGATTGCGAATGGCAAACGGCCCTACTGCTGCAGTCAGATTGCCGCAGTTACCGCTCCAGTCAACAAATGGTTTGTCGATTGAGACCTGACCAAAAAGATAGTCCACATCGTGACCTGGCTGCTGACTCTTTGAGAGGATGACGGTCTTACTGGTGCTCGACGTGCCGTTGCCTAGTCCGTCAATCTGCTTGCCATAGGGATCTGGGCTACCAATGACCCTTAGTAATACCGCATCGCGTACAGGCCCAGGGACTTGCGCCGCGGCAGGAAGATCCTCGAGTCGAAAGAAAACGCCTTTACTGGTGCCACCCCGCATGTAGGTTGCGGGGATTTTGATCTGAGGGGGAAACGACATAAAGGGTCCTAGGCTGCTTTTGATTCCAGAAAGTCTTGGGCAAATCGTTGCAAGACACCGCCCGCTTCGTAAATGGAGACTTCCTCTGCCGTATCCAGCCGACACAAGACAGGGACCTGCTCGGATATCCCATTCTTGCGATGGATGACGAGGGTGAGTGTGGCGCGTGGTGTGCGATTTCCGATGACATCGAAGGTCTCGGTGCCATCAATCCCGAGGGTGAGACGGGTTGTGCCGGGCTGGAATTCCAAGGGCAGAACGCCCATCCCAACGAGGTTGGTCCGGTGAATACGCTCAAATCCCTCTGCAACAATCGCCTCGACACCCGCGAGCCGCACGCCTTTTGCGGCCCAGTCACGGGAAGAGCCCTGGCCATAGTCGGCTCCCGCGATGATGATCAATGGCTGCTTGCGGTTCATGTAGGTTTCAATTGCCTCCCACATCCGCATGACGTTGCCTTCTGGTTCAACGCGCGCCAGTGAGCCCTGAACCACCTTGCCATTTTCTTTCACCATCTCGTTCAGCAGCTTAGGATTCGCAAAGGTGGCACGCTGTGCGGTGAGATGGTCCCCGCGGTGGGTGGCGTAGGAGTTAAAGTCTTCCTCCGGAAGCCCCATTGCTGCAAGGTATTCGCCTGCTGCGCTATCAAGCAAGATCGCATTCGATGGCGATAGATGATCGGTGGTGATGTTATCGCCCAGCACCGCCAACGGCCGCATGCCACGCATGGTGCGTTCGCCCGCAAGGGCGCCTTCCCAGTATGGGGGCCGACGAATGTAGGTGCTCTTGGGGCGCCATTCATACAAAGGGCTGACTTTCTCGCCGCCATCCAGTCGAACCTTAAACATCGGCTCATAGCCGCTGCGGAACTGTTCGGGTTTCACGCTCTTGGCAATCACCGCATCAATCTCTTCATCGGTCGGCCAGAGATCCTCAAGATGAATTGGCTTGCCATCGGCGGTCTGACCGAAGCTGTCTTTTTCAATATCGAAACGAATGGTCCCCGCGAGCGCATAGGCGACGACCAAGGGAGGGGATGCCAGGAAGGCTTGTTTCGCGTAGGGATGAATGCGACCGTCAAAGTTTCGATTACCGGATAACACCGCCGTGGCATAGAGATCACGATCAATGATCTCCTGTTGGATCTTTGAATCTAATGCGCCGCTCATACCGTTACAGGTCGTGCAGGCAAATGCGACGACACCAAATCCAAGTTGCTCTAGCTCTGGAAGTAGGGCGGCTTCTTCCAGGTACAGGGCCACTGCCTTCGAGCCTGGCGCCAGCGAGCTCTTCACCCAGGGCTTTCGGGTTAATCCCAGACGATTGGCATTTCGGGCCAGTAGGCCTGCCGCCACCATATTGCGAGGGTTGTTGGTGTTGGTACAGCTGGTAATCGCAGCGATGATCACTGCACCGTCTGGCATGAGACCTGGTGTGGTTTCGACCTTTCCGGTGATGCCTTGGCTGGCAAGATCGGCAGTTGCCACGCGTTTATGAGGGTTCGATGGTCCTGCGATGTTGCGAACGACTGTCGAGAGATCAAACTGCAGTACCCGCTCATAGTCGGCGTTTTTCAACTGATCCGCCCAAAGGCCCGTCTGTTTCGCATAGGATTCTACAAGGCGCACCAGACTGTCATCGCGACCGGTGAGCCGCAGATAGCGTAGCGTCTGGTCATCAATGTAGAACATGGCCGCCGTCGCACCGAATTCGGGCGCCATGTTTGAGATGGTGGCTCTGTCACTCAGGGTGAGGGCTGAGGCCCCTTCTCCAAAAAACTCCAGATACGCAGAGACCACCCGTTGCTTACGCAGAAACTCGGTCAATGCTAAGACGACATCGGTGGCCGTGATGCCGGGCTGTGGGCGGCCGGTGAGGTGCACACCGACAATTTCGGGAAGACGCATGTAGGAGGCTCGGCCTAGCATGACGCTTTCCGCTTCAAGCCCGCCGACGCCAATCGCAATGACGCCAAGGGCATCGACCATCGGCGTGTGGCTATCAGTACCGACGAGCGTGTCGGGAAATGCCACATTGTCTTTGACCTGAACGACTGGCGACATCCGCTCTAGGTTGATCTGATGGAGGATGCCGTTCCCTGGGGGAATCACATCGACATTTCGAAAAGCCTTCCGTGTCCATTCAATAAAATGAAACCGGTCTTCGTTTCGTCGGTCTTCGATGGCCCGGTTCTTATCGAAGGCCTGAGGATCATCGCCGCCACACTCGACCGCAAGCGAATGGTCCACGACCAGCTGTGTCGGAACGACGGGATTCACCTGTGAGGGATCTCCGCCTTTTTCAGCAATAGCATCGCGCAATCCGGCGAGATCCACAAGTGCGGTCTGACCAAGAATGTCATGGCAGACCACGCGCGCTGGAAACCAAGGGAAGTCGAGATCACGTTTGCGATCGATAATCTGAAGCAGTGCATCGTGTAGCGCCGCTGGGTCACACCGACGCACGAGATTTTCGGCGAGCACTTTCGAGGTGTATGGCAGCCTGTCATAGGCGCCGGGGCGAATTGCCTCTACGGCCTCACGCGTGTCATAAAAATCGACCGTAGTACCAGGCAGGGGCTTACGATGAGCGGTGTTCATGGGCGACCTCGTTTACTTACGCTTCTCGATCGGAACAAATGCCTGGTCTTCCGGTCCGATGTAGTTCGCGCTCGGACGAATGATCTTGCCGTCCGCGCGCTGCTCAATGATGTGGGCACTCCAGCCTGAGGTACGGGAGATGACAAAGAGTGGGGTAAACATGGCGGTCGGGACCCCCATCATGTGATAGCTCACCGCGCTAAACCAGTCGAGGTTGGGGAACATCTTCTTGGCATCGGCCATGACAGATTCAAGGCGCTCGGCAATATCAAACATCTTGGTGTCTTTGGCCATGAGTGAGAGTCGGCGTGCGACCTCTTTAATCACTTTGTTTCGTGGGTCCGCAATGGTGTAGACCGGGTGTCCAAATCCAATCACCACTTCTTTGGCCTCGACCCGACGACGAATATCCGCTTCCGCCTCATCTGGGGTGTCATACCGTTTCTGAACTTCAAAGGCGACTTCGTTCGCGCCGCCGTGCTTCGGGCCGCGCAGCGCGCCGATGGCCCCCGTAATACTGCTGTAGAAGTCTGCGCCGGTGCCAGCGACGACGCGGGCCGCAAAGGTTGATGCGTTAAATTCGTGCTCGGCATACAAGATCAGTGACGTGTGCATGGCACGGACCCACTCGTCAGGGGGCGTGCGGCCGTGCAGCAGATGCAGGAAGTGACCGCCGATTGAGTCATCGTCCGTTTCGGTGTCGATCATCTTGCCGTTATGGCTGTAGTGGTACCAGTAGAGCAGCATGGAGCCCAGTGAGGCCATGAGTCGATCAGCGATGTCGCGCGCACCCGGCGCAGCATGGTCATCTTTCTCCGGCAGGTTGCATCCGAGTGCCGACACGGCCGTCCGCATCACATCCATCGGATGGGACGATGCAGGTAACGATTCCAGCGCCTGCATGACATTCGCGGGGATCCCGCGCAGTGCCTTGAGCTTGGCCTTGTAACCATTGAGCTCGGCTAACGTTGGGAGCTTTCCATGGACCAATAGATAGGCGATCTCTTCAAATTCGCAGGTCTCTGCGAGATCGAGAATGTCATAGCCTCGGTACGCCAGATCGTTGCCAGTACGTCCGACAGTACATAACGCGGTGTTGCCGGCAGTCACGCCAGAAAGCGCGACGGATTTTTTGGGTTTTGGGGTGTTAGGGGCGAGTTCTGAAGAAGTGGTCATGGTCAGTCAGTGTGGTCAAAAAGAGAGAAACAGAAAATGGCAAGGAAGAAATTGGACATGGCGGGGGACCAGAAAAACAAGGCGACCGTAAAGTCGCCTTGTCTGCCCTATTTATTTTGGAACAAGGCGTCGAGTTTGTTCTCGTAGTCCCAGTATCCAATTGAGTCGTAGAGCTCTTGACGGGTCTGCATCATTGAGACGACGTTCTTCTGGGTGCCGTCTTTGCGAACTGCTTGATAGACGGTCTCGGCGGCCTTGTTCATCGCGCGAAACGCGGACAGAGGATAGAGCGCCATAGCAACATCCGCTGTTCTTAGCTCATCCGTGGTGTAGAGCGGTGTCGCGCCAAACTCGGTGATGTTTGCGAGGACAGGAACCTTCACGGCCTTTGCAAATTCCTTGTACATCGACAGTTCGGTCATCGCCTCGGGGAAGATCGCATCGGCGCCGGCCTCAACACAGGCACAGGCGCGATCGATGGCGGACTGAAGTCCTTCGACGGCGAGCGCATCGGTGCGCGCCATGATCACGAAATCAGGATCCGTTCGTGCATCAACCGCAGCACGAACACGATCCACCATCTCTTCCTGGCTTACGATCGCTTTGCCGGGTCGGTGGCCGCATCGTTTTGCGCCGACCTGATCTTCGATATGAAGTGCGCCGGCACCGAACTTAATCAGCGACCTTGTCGTCCGGGCGATATTGAAGGCCGACGCACCAAACCCGGTGTCGACGTCGACCAATAAGGGCAGGTCGCAGACATCGGTGATCCGGCGAACATCGGTGAGCACATCGTCGAGCCCAGAGATGCCGAGATCCGGAAGCCCAAGTGATCCGGCGGCGACGCCGCCCCCCGAGAGGTATATGGCCTTGAAACCCGCGCGCTTTGCGAGCAGCGCATGGTTTGCATTGATCGCGCCGATGATCTGTAGTGGTTTTTCTTGCGCAAGTGCCTCGCGGAAACGACGCCCTGCGGATGTTGTCGGCTGCGACATACCTCTTCTCCCTGATTGGTGCCACTTGGTATGTACTGGACGATACGGGAATCGAACCCCCCTGAGAATGCGTGATTTTGGACCTACCCTTCGTCATTTGCGAAGGGTGAAGGGCTCCGGTAAAGTGAGGACATGAATCTGGACCCTTTTTTGACGGCCACGGGGGCTGTTGCCATCGGGGAGATTGGGGATAAGACCCAGCTCCTGACCCTGGTTCTTGCCGCGCGTTTTCCGAAGGCGCTTCCGATTCTCGCGGGAATCGTTGTAGCAACCCTTGCAAACCATGCCTTTGCCGTTGCCCTGGGGATCTGGGGCGCCCAGTGGCTGACGCCGGAGGTGCTTCGCTGGGTTCTTGGGGGGTCTTTTCTCGCGCTTGCCGCCTGGGCCTTGGTGCCAGACAAACTCGATGAGGAAGGAATCCGTCTGTGGGAGACGGCATTCATCGCGACCGTCATCGCTTTTTTTATTGCGGAGATTGGTGATAAGACACAGGTCGCCACTGCGCTCTTGGCCGCAAAACATGCGGACTTCCCGCTTCAGGTGATCCTGGGCAGTACCCTTGGCATGGTCTTGGCGAATGCGCCCGCGATCTGGCTGGGGGAGCATCTCTTGAAACGCATTCCGATCAAGCTCATTCGCATGACGGCAGCGGGCCTTTTTGCTGTGCTGGGACTCTGGATGCTGATCTTTGGAGTCCCGGGTTTATAACCGGAGGAGAGGTGTTTAACCCAAGTCAGGAAGACGTCCGACGATTTTTCTGTGAGGCCTGGTCAAAGGCCACGCATCAGCTGCCACTCGCGCCGATTGAGGTGATGGCGGTGGACTGGATGCAACAGCATCCCGAATACCATCAAGAGTTGATGGACGTGGAGGCAGCGATTGCCCGCGACTACAGCGTGGAGGCAGGTCGCACCAACCCCTTTCTGCACCTGTCGATGCACCTGTCTATTGAAGAGCAGATCTCGATTGACCAGCCCCCGGGGATTCGTGAGGCCTTTACCCAACTCGTTCGGCGCCTTGATGACCGACACGAGGCCATGCATGAAGTCATGGAATGCCTCGGCCAGATCCTCTGGCAGTCGCAGCGTTCGGGGGATCCCATCGATGGTGCGGCTTACGTTGAGATGATTGCGCAGCGGGCCTCTCGATGATGCAGTCGCATCGGATTGATTTTGTTACCTTAAAGCTCCTGCTCGCAGTCGCTCAGACAGGATCAATTACAAAAGCGGCGACCCAGCAGAATCTGGCGCTAGGCGCCGCCAGCACCCGACTTCGCGAACTAGAGGCGCGATTTGGGGTGCCGTTGATGGTGCGTCATGCACGTGGGGTTCGATTCACAGAGGCAGGAAACGCCGTACTGCATCACGCCCGATCCATCGACCGGGAGCTGGCCCAGATGGCCTTTGAGGTGGGCGATTTTGCTGCTGGAATTACAGGGCATGTTCGCATCGTGGCGAATGCGAGTTCGATTGCCACGGTGCTTCCTCAGGACCTGACGGAGTTTCTGAAGACACATCCG
>JACCDL010626754.1_pt1 | contig 35743 bp, 29 predicted proteins | sample 7441931 | NCBI WGS metagenome assembly JACCDL01 (sample SAMN15323437, study PRJNA562643) | freshwater metagenome | isolation source: river surface water | place: USA:Blue River Watershed | collected 2017-08-16 | reverse complement strand
GGCTCCGCAGGCCCTGTCGGCGCGTCAAACAGCAACGCAACCTGCAAGCCCAGCCCGCCCGGCGCGGTACCCAGCCACAGGCCCGTCTGGAGCAAACGCGCATACTCCGCCACGATGGCGAGTCCCAAGCCCGACCCCTCACGCAAGGCGTCACCGGCCGAGCCGCGCGACCAGCGCTGCATGACGTGCTGCTGCTGCGCCGCAGAGATCCCCGGCCCGTTGTCGGTCACGGTCAGGCGCACGGCAGGCCTGGGCCCTTCACCCAGCAGTTCCAGCGCCACCGTGAGTCGAGAGGGGGTGTCGATGGTCGAACGGCCATAGCGCAGCGCATTGTCCAGCAGGTTGTTCAACACCCCCTCGATCAAGGCCTGTTGCCCCATCACCCACACGGGCGCCTCGACACCTTGTGCACCCAGATCCACGTGCAAACTGTCGGCGCGGGGAAGATGGCGCAACACACTGTCTTGCACCACCTGCGACAGGTTGACCCGCTCCAGCGCCAGATGCTGCTTGGCCTCGTCGGCCAGGGCCAACGCCAGCAATTGGTCCATCAAGCGGCTGGCCCGCTCCTGACTCTGGGCAATGCCCTGGAGTTGCTCACGCCAGACCTGGGGGTCGCCGTGGTTCAGCCCATATTCCGCCTGAGCGCGAATGCCCGCCAACGGCGTTCGCAACTCGTGCGCCACGTTACCGGAAAACTCGCGCTGTGCGCGAAGGCTCTGCTCGATACGCGCCAGCAACTCGTTGATGGCGCGACTCAGGTGCTGAATATCGCGGGTGTTGCTCTTGATCTCGACTGGGGTCAGGTCGTTCGCGTCGCGCTGAGACAAGGCGGTTTCCAGGTCGGCGATGGGCTGCACATCCGACTGAATGGCACGGCGCACTGCCACGGCCAGCAGAACCAGCAACAACAACTGCGGCACGAGGGAGAACAGGATCAACTGCTGGAGCACGCGCTCTCGGCTGGTGGTGGTCTGCGCCAACACGACCGTGTGGCGTTGGGGCTGATCGAAGCTCAGCGTCACGCGGTGCAAACGACGGTTCTGAAACACCAACTCGTCAAACACCGGCCGCTTGGCCGTCAAGGCATTGGCGGGAGCCAGGCCAGGGTGCCCCGCCAACAAGGAACCGTCCTGCTGCAACACGGCAAACAGGATCAACTCGGTCTGGTCAAACAAAACCGCGGTCAACTCTTTGGCCGTAAGGTTGAACTCAAGTCCCCCATGCGGCGACAATTTGACATGACTGGCCACCAGGTAGGCGTCGTCGGCCAACGCCCGGTCATAGGCCTGCTGGGTGAAATAACTCGCCACCGCAATGGCAATGCCCGTGCCCAGCATCCAGGTCAGCGCCAGCGGCAACAGGACGTGTCGCATCAGCCGACTGCTCAGCAGGGGTTGCAGCGTGGGCGCTCTCATGCGGGCAAGTCCTCCAACAGATACCCCATGCCACGCAAGGTGCGGATGGTGACCCCGCTGCCCTGCAGCTTCTTGCGCAGGCGTGAGACAAAGGCCTCCAAGGCGTTATCACCCAGAGACTCATCGAATCCAGAAAGTTTTTCAGACAGTATGCGCTTGCTAACTACCTTGCCCGGTGGCGACAGCAATTCGCACAAGACCTCATATTCCCGCGCCGGCAGCGTCAACTCCTCACCGTCCAGTTCAACCCGGCCCAGGTGCCGATGCAGGCACAGCGCCCCCACCCTCACCACATCCTGTGAGTTCTGGCTGCGACGCACCAGCGCACGCAAACGGGCCTCGACTTCGGCCAGATCAAAGGGCTTGCCCACGTAATCGTCGGCTCCGGCGTCCAGTCCGGCAATGCGCTCGTCGGTGCGATTGCGGGCAGTGAGCACCATCACCGGGGTGCGAACACCTTGGGCTCGCAGTTCGCGCAACCAGACCACGCCACTGCCCATGTCCGCGTGCGGGGACGAGGTGCGGGGCAAATTCAGGTCGAGCAAGATGGCGTCATACAACTGCACCCGCGCATAGTGCCGGGCCTGCTCAAGATCGGCCGCACCATCCACGCGGTGACCGGCCTCGCCCAGGCTACGCGACACCACAGCCCGCAACACGGGATCGTCTTCGACAACCAGGATACGCATGGGAGGTGGAGCGCCAATATGACGAAAAACAGCGGGCAGGTCAGGTCGTGGTCAGCCCCACCCGGCGATAAACGGGTTATGAGCATACGACACTTGCCAGGCATGCGCCTGGCGTCACACGCCCTCACACCCCAATTCATGGGCTGGGTATTGGGTGCCGCCTGGCTGGCCAGTGGGGCCTGGGCGCAAACGCCCGTGCCAACGGCCACGCCACCCACCCCAGGCATGGCCACCCGCACCGGCGCCCCCAACGCATCCTCGGAGACCACCACCCTATCGATCGAGCAGGTCTTGCAGGCTGCCGGCCAGAACCTGGATGTCGCCGTGGTGCGGCGCAGCTATGAAGCCGCCCAGGCCGACATCCTGGCGGCTGACCATGCCCCCTTGCCCGTACTGACGGCCAAGGCTGGGGCCATCGATCTGAAGAGCGGTGTGGGGGGCGGCCCGCTCCTACAAGACAAGCGCATTGACAAGGGCATGGGGCTGGACTGGACCTGGGAGCGCGGCAATAAGCGTAACTTGCGCACGCAAGCCTCCCGACAAACCGCCCAGGCCGCACAAGCAGATTGGCAAGACACCATCACCGCCCAGCGCATCCTGGCGCTGCAGGCGTTCTATGACTGGTTGGCGGCGCATCTGCGCGTCGAAGAGTTGCAAGGCATTGCCAACAGCATGCAGTCCATGGCCCAGTCGGCGCAACGACGCCTGCAAGCCGGTGATGTGTCGGCCCAAGACGCTGCGCGCACCGACATTGAGGCCGCACGGGCGCAGGCCGATGTGAGACAAGCCGAACTTGACCGACAGCGCGCAGCACTGAGCCTCGCCCCCTTGATCGCCTGGCCCGGTCAACCGCTTCAGTGGCGCCCCCGGACCGATTGGCCAGCGCGGGGTCCATCCGATGCCGTCCAAGCAGCGCAGACACGCCTGGACGACTGGGTAGAACAACGCCCGGATGTGCGCGCCGCGCGCGACCGTGCCCAGGCCGCGCAGTCCGCCATGCAACTGGCACGCGCGCAGCAATCCAACGACATCACCTGGGGGGGGTCGGTCGATCACTATCCCACGGCCAACGGCGTCACCCTGCGGCAAATGGAACTGCGCTTGCAAATGCCTTTGCAATGGGGCTACCGCTTCGAAGGCGAAATTGGCCGGGCCAGCGCCCTGCAAAGCCAATCACAGGATCTGCTCGAACGTGTCCGATGGGGTGCGCGGGCCGAGTTGCAAACCTTGCTGCAGGCATGGGACGCGGCCCGCGAGCGCTTGCAGACCTACGAGCGCGACATCCTGCCACGAGCCCAGCGCGTCGCCCAGCAAGCCGAACTCGCCTACACACAAGGCGCGCTCACCTTGACCGACTTGCTGGATGCACGCCGCACCTTGCGCACCACCCGGCTGGAAGCGATCGCCGCACAAGCCGACTTCGCCAAGGCCCAGGGCACCTGGCAACTGCGCACCCAACCCATCACACCATGAAAACGCGTCAGGTTTCGATCCTGTTCTCTCATTCGTCTTCCCATCCGCACGCTCTTCACTCACCCCTGAAGGGCCAGGACCCCCTTGCCATGTTGACCACCATTGCTTATCGATGCTTTCAGGCCGCCACTCAACACCCCATGCGGCAATGGGCTGGATGGCTCAGCCTGTCTCTCGGGCTGGGCCTGCTGAGCGCCTGCCAACCCGATGTCCCACATGCACCCGTGGCCCAATTGCCCATCCTGCAAGGTGAACAACTGCGCTATCCCGCGGGCCATCCACAGCTGTCCTTGCTGAGCACGCAGGCGGCACAAGCCGCCAATGACCTGGTGGTGGACTTGCCCGCGCGCCTGGTCTGGAATGAAAGTCGAACACAGCGGATCTACCCGGCGTTTTCCGGGCGCGTCAGCCGCATCGTGGCCGATGTGGGTCAAACCGTCACGGCCGGCTCCACGCTCGCCGAATTGGCTTCACCGGAGTTTGGTGCAGCACAGGCCGACACGGCGCGCGCCCACGCCGATGTGCAGTGGACACTCAAGCAACTGCAACGTCAGCAGTCGCTGTTTGAGGCCGGCATCGTGGCGCGCAAAGACCTGGAACAAGCCCAGGCTGATGCTGCCCGCGCCCAAGCCGAACTCGAGCGCGCGCAGGCGCGCACGCGTCTGTATGGCAGCCAGTCCGGCGTCAACCAGCAGCTGTCGCTGACCAGTGGTCTCGCAGGCCTGGTGGTGGAGCGCAATCTCAACCCGGGTCAGGAGTTGCGCCCCGATCAAGGCAGCCCCGCACTGTTTGTCGTCACCGACCCCGCTAGCCTGTGGGTGCAGATAGACGCACAGGAACAGCACCTTCCTGACCTCAAGCCCGGCGCCACCCTCGAACTTGTTGTGCCGACATGGCCTGATCAACGCTTTCCAGCCCGCCTGCAGAACGTGGCCGACTTCATTGACCCCAACACCCGAACCATCAAGGTTCGCGCCGAGGTGGCCAATCCGCGCCGCCTGCTCAAGAGCGACATGCTGGGGACGGTACGTCTTCACCAGCACAACAACAGCGGGGTGGTTGTACCGGCCTCGGCGGTGCAACTGCTGAGCGGTCAACACACGGTGTATGTTCAGCTTGGGCCCGGGGTCTTTGAGCCGCGCAAAGTAAAGGTGGGCCATGAAGGCCTCTTGGAGGTGCTTGTGAGCGAAGGTCTCCAAGCCGGTGATCAAGTGGTCAAGCAAAACAGCCTCTTGCTCTCGCGGGAATTCAAGTCTGCTCGTGAAGCCCTGGAGGGTAAGCCCAGCCCCGGAAGAAGCGCCCCATGAAGCGTCTGATTCGCAACGCCCTGAACATGCCCTTGTTCGTTGTGCTGGGCACGGTGCTGTTTGTCATGGCCGGGGTGATCGCTTTCAAGAACCTGTCGGTCGAGGCCTTTCCTGACGTCACCGACACCCAGGTCACCGTCATTGCGCTGTATCCCGGTCGCGCCGCCGAAGAGGTGGAAAAACAAGTCAGTCTTCCTATCGAGGTGGCGCTGGCAGGTTTGCCCAACAGCATTCGCGTGTTCTCACACACGCAGTTCGGTTTGTCCTTCACCGTGGTCACTTACAACGACAACGCCGACGTGAACCTGGCAAGACAGCAGTTGGGCGAGCGATTGCGAGGCGTCGATCTTCCGCCGGGTGTGGAGGCCCGCATCACCCCCAATGCCACGCCGGTGGGCGAGATCATGCGCTACCGCTTGCGCGGTGACGGCAAGACCACCACCGAATTGCGCACGCTCGAGGACTGGACCGTGGAGCGCGCCTTGCTACAGGTACCGGGTGTGGCCGATGTGGTGGCCATGGGGGGCTATATCAAACTGTATGAGGTGCAGCCGGATATGCAGAAACTGCGCGCCTTCAAGTTGACACTACAGGACTTGCAGGAAGCCGTGGGCCGCGGCAATGCCAACGCCGGCGGCAGCTACATGGCACAAGGTGCGCAACAGTTCACCATTCGCGGCATCGGCCTGTTGAAGTCGGCGGATGACATCGGCCGTATCGTGGTGACCTCGCGCAACACCACACCGATTCTGGTGCGCGATGTGGCCCAGGTGACCATCGGCGCCGTGCCGCGTCTGGGCATCGTCGGCCAGGATGACGAAGACGACGTGGTGACTGGCATCGTCATCATGCGCAAGGGTGAGAACCCCAGCGTGGTCCTCAAAGCGGTGAAAGAAAAAATCGAGGAGCTTAACCATCACATCCTGCCCGCCGGGGTGAAGATCGTGCCGTTTTACGACCGCACCTGGCTGATGGGCAAGACACTCTCCACGGTGTTCAAGAACCTGGTCGAGGGGGCATTGCTGGTGTCGCTGGTGCTTTACCTGTTCCTCTCCAACCTTCGCGCCACGCTGGCCGTGGTGGTGGTGATCCCGTTGTCACTACTCGCCACCTTCTTGGGCCTGAAGATCTTGGGCGTGCCGGCCAACCTGCTGAGCCTGGGCGCCATGGACTTTGGCATCATCGTGGATGGCGCGGTGATCGTGATCGAGAACATCATGCACCGCCTGGCCGAACGCGGCGAGGGCATCAGCGACAAAGAGCGCAAGTCGCTCATCCTGCAAGCCACCAACGAAGTGGGGCGGCCCACCTTGTTCTCCATGCTGATCATCATTGCCGCGCACATCCCCATCTTTGCCCTGCAACGCCACGAGGGCCGCATCTTCCAACCGATGGCCCTGTCGGTCACCGCCGCCCTGATTGGCTCGCTGATTTTCTCGCTCACGCTTGTGCCGCTGCTGGCTTACTGGATGCTGCGCAAGGGCTTGCCGCACGCGGACAACCGGCTGCTCGCCGGGTGCAAACGCGTGTACCTGCCGGTGCTGGCGTGGGCCTTGGACAAGCCGCGCAAGGTGATGTTGATCGCGGTGGGGGCGTTTGCGCTGTCCATCGTGGCGGCCACACGCCTGGGCTCCGAGTTTTTGCCTGAACTCAATGAAGGCACCTTCTGGGTCAACTGGGACATGCCCGCCAGCATCTCGCAGCAAGAAGCATCGCAGGTGTTGCGCAAGGCGCGCACGCAACTGCTCAAAATACCCGAGGTTCGCACCGTGGTCTCGAAAGCGGGCCAACCCGAGGACGGCACCGACCCCAAAACCCTCAGCATGGCTGAGGTGTTTGTGGATGTGAAGCCGGTGGAAGAGTGGCGAAAGGGCCTCACGCGTGAGCAATTGATCGAGGAGATGGACTTTCAGCTCACCCGCATACCGGGCATCGATCCGGCCTTCTCGCAACCGATTCGCGACAACGTGCTCGAATCGATCTCGCAGATCAAGGGGCAAATTGTGATCAAGGTGGCGGGCGACGACCTGGGCGAACTGCAACGCACGACAGAGGCCTTGCAACGAGAATTCAGACAGGTGGCCGGCGTGCAACGTGCGGACATTGACCGTCTGGGTGAGCTGCCGCAAATCCTGGTAGACATAGACCGCGAGCGCGCCTCGCGTCTCGGTCTGAATGTGGCGGATATCCAGGATGTGATCGAGACCGCCCTGGCCGGTCGGGCGGTGACCGACATCTGGGAAGGTGAGCGCCGCTATGCGGTCGCGGTTCGCATGCCCGAGCAACAACGCTCGCTGGAGCAACTGCCCAACATCACCATTCCCATTCCCGGCGGTGGTTACACCTCGCTGGCGTCAGTGGCCAACATCCGACAGGCTGGCGGCGCCATGAACATTGCGCGCGAGGCGGGGCGCCGCACCATGGCCATTGGCGTGTTCATCAAAGGACGCGACATGGGCTCGGTGGTGGCCGACATGAAAGCACGGGTGCGCAACAACGTGTTGATTCCGGCGAACTACTCGCTCAACTGGTCCGGCGAGTTCGAGAACCAGGAACGCGCCATGCAGCGCCTGAGCGTGGTGGTGCCGATCTCGCTGTTGCTGATTTTTGTGTTGCTTTTCAACGCCTTTGCCTCGGTGAAGTCGGCCTTGCTCATCCTGGTGAACGTACCACTGGCCTTGATCGGTGGGTTCATCGCGCTGTGGGTATTCCATATTCCACTGTCGGTCTCGGCGGCCATTGGCTTCATTGCGCTGTCGGGTCAGGCGGTGCTCAATGGCGTGGTGATGCTGACCGTGTTCCAGCAGTTGCGCAACGCCGGCATGAGCGTGATCGACGCCGTCAAGCAAGGCTCCGAGCAGCGCTTGCGCACGGTGTTGATGACAGCCATGCTGGCCGCGCTGGGTTTGCTGCCCATGGCCTTGAGTCATGACATTGGCTCAGAAACTCAACGCCCGCTGGCCATGGTGGTGATCGGCGGCTTGGTGACAGCCACCTTGCTGACCTTGATTGTGCTGCCCGTGCTGTATGTGGCGTGGTTCTCGCCCAAGTCCAACGGCACGAGCGGTCAAGCGCCTGTCACATCGGCTTGAGCGCACGGGTAGCTCGAGCGCCGCACTCAATGTGTGGCACTTGAGGCCCCGCGCCAGCGCCTGAGCAACAAAGCGTTGGCCATCACACTGACCGAGCTTAGAGCCATCGCCGCACCCGCCACCAGCGGACTCAAATACCCCAGGGCAGCGAGCGGAATGCCCGCCGTGTTGTAAGCAAAGGCCCAAAACAGATTTTGCCGAATCTTGCGTACCGTGCGATCGGACACGTCGAGCGCGTCGGCCACCAAGCGCACATCGCCTCGCATGAGCGTGATGCCCGCGGTGTTCATCGCCACCTCGGTTCCCCCCTCAGGGTTGGCCATGGCCATGCCCACATCGGCAGCCGCCAGGGCGGGGGCATCGTTGATGCCATCGCCCACAAAGGCCACGACGCGTCCTTGCGCGCGCAAGTGTGCCACCTGCGCCGCTTTGTCGGCTGGCAGCACAGGCGCCAGCACCTCGTGGTCCTGCAAGCCCAGTCGGCGGCCCATGCTACGCGCGGCGCCCAGGTTATCCCCCGAGATCATCAGGACCTGCAAGCCACGCTCGCGAAGCGCTTGAAGGGCTTGCAAGGCCTCGGGCTTGGGCGCGTCCTCAAACGCGAACAAGGACCGCACCTTGAGGCCATCCGGCTGCTGCTCGGCCAGCAACGACACCGTATAACCTTGGGACATGGCCTGATCTGCGGCCGCTACCCACTCCAGTGGGACGGTGGCGTTGAGGTTCTCGAGCGCATCCCCCTGCGCAGGCGGGTTTTCGTTGATCCGCAACGCCTCTTCTGGCTGATAGAGGCTTTGTATCCAGCTCAGACTGCCCATCACCAGCCGTCGGCCGGACACCAGGCCTTGCGTGCCCCGGCCTGAGACGGCCTCCACCGCATTCGCGGTTTGGAGGACAACTCCTTGCGCACGTGCGTGCTGGATCACGGCGCGGGCCAGTGGGTGCTCGCTGCCCGACAGCAAGCTGGCGGCCAGCATGAGCCCGTCGTTTGGCGTGGGCTCGCTCGTGAACGGCTGGTAATGGGTCAATTGCGGACGGCCTTGCGTGAGCGTGCCCGTCTTGTCGAAGGCCACGGTGTTCACCCGGTGCGCAAGCTCCAGCGCCTGCGCGTCACGAATCAATATTCCGCGTTGTGCCGCCACGCCGGTCCCCGCCATGATCGCCACTGGTGTGGCCAGACCCAACGCACAAGGACAGGCAATCACCATCACCGCCACCGCATGGATCAAGGCCGTGGGCAGGTCAGCGCCCGCCCCGGCCCACACCAGTCCCGTCAGGACCGAGAGCACCATCACCACCGGCACAAACACCGCCGACACCTGATCCACCAAACGTTGAATCGGCGCCTTGGCCGCTTGCGCATCCTCAACCAATCGGATGATGCGCGCAAGCACCGACTCGGCACCCACGGCCGTCACCTCAATAACCACGCGGCCGTCGCCATTCACACTGCCTCCCGTCACAAGGGCGCCGGCCTGCTTGACCACCGGCACGGACTCCCCGGTGAGCATGGATTCATCCACCTGGGTGCGGCCTTCGAGCACACGTCCATCCGCGGGCACGCGCTCACCCGGTCGCACCGACAGACGATCGTTCACCATCAACTCCACCACGGGAACATCTTCTTCGCCCAGCGCGGTGATGAGATGCGCACGTTCCGGGCGCAGTGCTTGCAATGAGCGAATGGCCGCTGTGGTCTGCACCTTGGCCCGGGTCTCCAACCACTTACCCAACAGCACCAGAGTGATCACCACCGCAGAGCTCTCGAAGTACAAGGACACAGGCTCTCCCGGCGAAGCGCGCCACCACAACCAGGTCGACAAAGCCCAGCCCGCCGTGGTGCCCAGCGCCACCAAGACATCCATGCCCGCGCTGCCGCTTGTGATCGCGTGCCAGGTGCCACGGTAAAACCGCGCGCCCAGCCCGAACTGCACCGGTGTCGCCAGCAGAAACTGCCACAGTGGGGTCAGCATCCAGTGCCGACCCAACACATCGCCCAGCATAGGCAGGATCAGGGGCGCGCACAGAAGCAACCCCAGCACGACCGGCCCAACACCTTGCCAGGGTGAGCCGGCGTCGGGCAAGGCGGCGGTTTCACGCGCCACGTAACCCGCCGCACGCACCGCTCGACGGAGCTGTATCTCGTCCCCCGCCCCCTGGCCCCAGCGCACTTGTGCGGTTTCTGTGGCGAGGTTGACCGTGGCATCCTCGACACCGGGCACTCGGCGCAACGCACGCTCCACCCGCGTGACGCAAGCCGCGCAGGTCATGCCCTCGATCCCGAGTTGGGTTGTCGCCACTGTCTGCATCCTTCTTGCCCTTCGCACGTAACACGCCAGCAAATAACGATACCATTCCTGGGTGAGGGTGTTGTTGCGCCAACACAAACTATCTGTGATGTTTGTGCTCTCGCCGCCACATCACCACCCAGGAGGTGTTTTCATGAAACAAGCATTCCATGTGCAGGGCATGACCTGTGGTCATTGCGAAATGGCGGTCAAGCGCGCCGTGTTGCAACTCGATCCTGCCGCACAGATTCAGATCGACCGCGCGCAGGCCCATGTTGAAGTGGAAAGCCAGCAACCCCGCGAGGCCCTGGCACACGCCATCGCGGAAGAAGGGTATCAGGTGTCATGACACAAACAGTCAGACAAGCCCGCGGCTTGGAGCGTCTGGTGCGCGGGCAAGACACCTCCGATGGCGCTGGTGTCAAACTCAAGCGCGTACTCACCCACGATTTGCAACAACGGCTCGACCCCTTCCTCATGCTGGACGCTTTCGGCAGCGACAAACCCGGCGACTACATCGCTGGCTTTCCCGACCATCCGCACCGCGGGTTCGAAACCGTGACCTACATGATTGCGGGTCGTATGCGACATCGCGACAGTCGTGGTCATGAAGGTTTGCTGGAAAACGGGGGGGTGCAATGGATGACCGCCGGGCGCGGTCTGGTGCACAGCGAGATGCCCGAACAGGAAGAAGGGGTGATGGAGGGCTTTCAGCTGTGGCTGAATTTGCCCAGCCAACGCAAGATGTGCGACCCCTGGTATCGCGATATCCCCTCCAGCGAGATTCCTGAAGCCCACTTGCCCGGAGGACTTCGCGTGCGTGTCATCGCAGGCGTCTGTGCGGGCGTGGCTGGCGCTATCTCGCGCGACCAGACCGAACCGCTCTACCTGGATATGCATTTTGAAGGCGCTAACGACGCGGCTGCGTTATCACACGCCCTGCCCGCGCACCACAACGCGTTGGTGTACCCTTACCGCGGGGCACTGGAGGTGTGTGGCGCAACCGGTTCACAGTCCGTGCCCCAGGCTCACATGGGCGTGTTGCGCAATGAGGGCGACGGGCTCGTGTTGCGCGCGGCCAGCGGCACGCGAGCCATTGTCATTGCGGGTCAACCCTTGAAAGAGCCTATCGCGCAATATGGTCCGTTTGTGATGAATACGCGAGAGGAGTTGATGCAAGCGGTCGACGATTTCCGCGCGGGTAAGTTCGCCTGAAACGCACCAGCCCGCTGACTGGGGCTGGACTCAGTGGCTCATACGTCGATGTTCGCCGCACGCAAGGCATTGGACTCGATGAACACACGTCGCGGCTCAACCTCGTCACCCATCAGCATGGTGAACACGCGATCGGCTTCAATGGCGTCGTCGATTTGCACCCGCAACAAGCGTCGCACAGTCGGGTCCATGGTGGTTTCCCACAACTGCTCGGGGTTCATCTCGCCCAGGCCCTTGTAGCGCTGACGCGCCGTGGCTTGTTCGGCCTGCGCAATCAACCAGCGCATGGCCTGACGGAAATCACTCACTCGCTCCTGCTTGGCCTTCTCACCGTCACCACGAGACACGCGAGCGCCCTCAGACAACAAGCCTTTGAAGGTTTGTGCCGCTTCTGCCAACGCCGCGTAATCGGCGCCGTGTACAAAGTCCTGGGTGATCACACTACTTTTGACATTGCCGTGATGGCGGCGGCTGATGCGCAGCAGCGGCTTGTCACTGCGCGCATCAAACTCGCCGGCCACTTCGCTGCTGCTGCCCATCTCATTGAGATAGGCCTGCATGGCGTTGGCCGAGGCTTCCGCCTGTTCCACGGTGTCGAGGTTGAGGGCCACACCGTCGGCGATAGCGCGCAAGGCCTCAAGATCCATGAAAGCACTGAGGCGATCAATGACCGACTCCGCCAATTGGTGCTTGCGCGCCAACTCCGCCAATGTGTCGCCATCCAGTTTGCGTGATGTGTTGCCACCAGTGTCGATACTGGCATCCTTCAAGGCCACGCGAATCAAGAACTGGTCCAGGGCTGATGCGTCCTTGAGGTACTGCTCTTCGCGACCCACCTTGACCTTGTACAACGGCGGTTGCGCGATGTAGATGTGTCCGCGCTCGACCAGCTCGGGCATTTGGCGGTAGAAAAAAGTGAGCAGCAACGTGCGGATGTGGGCGCCGTCCACATCGGCGTCCGTCATGATGATGATGCGGTGGTAACGCAGCTTGTCGATATTGAAATCATCGGTCCCCGACTTGCCCGACTCTACCGACGCGCGACCAATGCCTGTGCCCAGTGCGGTGATGAGGGTGAGAATCTCGTTGCTGGTGAGCAGTTTTTCGTAGCGGGCTTTCTCCACGTTGAGAATCTTGCCGCGCAACGGCAGGATGGCCTGAAACTTTCTGTCGCGACCCTGCTTGGCCGAGCCGCCAGCAGAGTCCCCCTCGACGATATAGATTTCGCACAAAGCCGGGTCTTTTTCCTGACAGTCGGCCAGCTTGCCAGGCAAGCCCATGCCATCGAGCACCCCTTTGCGCCGCGTCATCTCCCGTGCCTTGCGTGCCGCTTCGCGGGCACGCGCTGCATCAACAATCTTGCCGCACAAAATCTTGGCGTCATTGGGGCGCTCTTGCAGATAATCCGTCAAGGCTTTGGCCACGATATCTTCCACCGGCGCACGCACTTCGCTGGACACCAGCTTGTCTTTGGTCTGGCTGCTGAACTTGGGCTCTGGCACCTTGACCGAGAGCACACAACACAAGCCTTCGCGCATGTCGTCACCGCTGACTTCGACCTTGGCTTTCTTGGCGAGTTCGTGTTCTTCGATGTACTTGTTGATGACGCGTGTCATGGCTGCACGCAAACCCGTCAAGTGCGTCCCTCCATCGCGTTGAGGAATGTTGTTGGTGAAGCACAGCACGTTTTCGCTGTAGCCGTCGTTCCATTGCATGGCGACTTCAACCCCAATGCTGGTGCCGGGAATCCCACCATAGGTATCGGCTGCTCGCTCACCCATGGCATGAAACACATTAGGGTGCAACACTTTCTTGCCCCCATTGATGAACTCGACAAAGCCTTTCACGCCGCCAGCGCCCGAGAAGTCGTCGGCCTTGCCAGTCCGCTCATCGGTCAAACGAATGCGAACGCCATTGTTAAGAAAGCTCAACTCACGCAGGCGTTTGCTGAGAATCTCGTAGTGGAAGTCTGCGTTCTGCGTGAAGATATCGGTGTCTGGCAGGAAATGAACCTCTGTGCCGCGTTTTTCGGTGTCGCCCGTGACTTTCATCGGCGAGACGTCCACACCCTCGACGATTTCTATCAATCGATGTTGAACAAAGCCCCTCGCAAACTCGAGCGAATGCACCTTGCCTTCACGCCGCACGGTCAAGCGCAGCCATTTGGACAAGGCGTTCACGCACGATACGCCCACACCGTGCAGACCGCCTGAAACTTTGTAGCTGTTCTGGTTGAACTTGCCGCCCGCGTGCAATTCGGTCAATGCAATTTCTGCAGCACTGCGCTTGGGTTCATGCTTGTCGTCCATCTTCACACCCGTGGGAATCCCACGACCGTTGTCCTTGACACTGATGGAGTTGTCCGAATGGATGATGACCTCGATGTCATCGCAGTGCCCTGCCAAGGCTTCGTCGATAGAGTTGTCGACAACTTCAAACACCAGGTGGTGCAAACCCGTGCCATCGGAGGTATCGCCGATGTACATGCCAGGTCTTTTACGAACAGCCTCTAGGCCTTCCAGAATCTGGATCGAGCCTTCCCCGTAGGCATCTGCTGCGGGAACGGGCTCGGAAGACTGGGGTTCGTTGGGTAAGCTCATACTACTTTCTCAAGACCTGACAAGCGCAGGTCCTCGTGATATTCGGGAACGGACAGTGCGACAACTGCTTAAATTCGCATGGGCATCACCACATACTTGAAACTGGACTGCTCGGGAATGGTGATCAGCACCGAACTGTTGGAATCCGCCAAGTCCATGCGGACCATGTCCTGTTCCATATTCGTCAACACATCGATCAGATAAGTCACGTTGAATCCGATCTCGATGGCATCTCCACTGTAATCAATTTCAAGCTCATCCACCGCCTCTTCCTGCTCGGCGTTGTTGGATGCCACACGCAGCAAACCCGGCTCCAGATTGAGGCGGACACCTTTAAATTTTTCGCTGGTCAAAATTGCGGTGCGTTGCAAGCACGCCAACAAGGGACCGCGCCCCAGGGTGATGGTGTTCTTGTGGTTCTTGGGAATGACTCGGTTGTAGTCGGGAAACTTGCCCTCGACCAACTTGGTAACAAACTCCATGCCGTCAAAAACAAACTTGGCCTGATTATTGGCAAACTGCATGTCAATGGCACCTTCCTTGTCGCTCAAGAGGCGCAGCATTTCCAGCACGGTTTTTCGCGGCAAGATCACTTCCTGTCGCGGAACCTCAACATCCAGTGTGGCACTGGCATAGGCCAAGCGGTGGCCATCGGTGGCCACCAAACTCAGTTGCTTGCCTTCTGCCACAAACAAAATGCCATTGAGGTAGTAGCGGATGTCATGCACCGCCATGGAAAACGACACCTGTTGCAGCAAGCCCTTGAGGGTTTTTTGCGGCACACTGAACACGGGGCCAAAGTTGGGCGATTCTTGAACCAGTGGAAAATCTTCCGCCGGCAGGGTTTGCAAGGTGAAACGGCTCTTGCCGCCTTTGAGCACCAATTTGTTTTGGCTGGACTCCAAACTCACGGTCTGGTCGGCCGGCATGGATCGCAAGATGTCAATCAGTTTTCGAGCACCCACCGTGGTACTGAACTGACCAGCATCACCGCCCAGATCTGCATGGGTGCGTATCTGAATTTCCAGATCGCTGGTGGTCAGTTGCAAGCTGGACCCTGATTTTCGAATCAACACATTGGCCAACACCGGCAATGTGTGCCGGCGTTCCACGATGCCGGAGACGGACTGCAACACAGACAGCACGCGGTCCTGGGTGGCTTTCAATACGATCATGTCAACCTCTTGATGTCATTGATTTAATTAGGAGTAGTAGGTAAGGCCGGCGTTACTCTGTGGAAAACCATATTTTCCTCTTTTTTTTCAACAACTTGACGGGTTTGAAAGGGTGTGGGCACCCCTGCTTCGGTGATGTACCACCCATGGGGATAAGTCGAGGAAATTACCCCCACCTGTGGACAAGTGTGTCGTTGTTGGAAATTCATGCACAGGGTTATTCAGGCGTCGGTTTTTTATCCCTTGAGGGTTTGTTCGAGGATGTGAAGTTGTTGATTGAGTTCGGTGAGTTGCTGACGTTCGCTGCCGATTTTGCGGACGGCATGCAAGACGGTTGTGTGGTCACGACCGCCAAACAATTCCCCGATCTCGGGCAAGCTTTTCTGGGTCAGTTCTTTGGCCAAGTACATCGCAATTTGCCGTGGCCGGGCAATCGAGGCGGGCCGTTTCTTGGAATACATGTCAGCCACTTTGATCTTGTAATAGTCGGCGACGGTTTTCTGGATGTTTTCAACCGATATTTGGCGGTTCTGGATGGAGAGCAGGTCCCGCAGAGCATCCCGGGCGAGCTGGATCGAAATCTCTTTTTGGTTGAACCTGGAATACGCCAGGATTTTGCGCAATGCCCCTTCGAGCTCACGCACGTTGGAACGAACGTTTTTGGCAACAAAAAAGGCCACCTCTTCGGGCATGTCGGCCCCTTCTGTGCGGGACTTGCTCATCAAAATGGCCACGCGCATTTCGAGTTCTGGCGGCTCGATCGCGACGGTCAAGCCAGAATCGAACCGCGATACCAGGCGTTCGTGAATATCGGTCAAACCCTTGGGATAGGTGTCGCTGGTCATCACGATGTGTGATTTCTTGGCCAGCAGCGCCTCAAAGGCATTGAAGAATTCCTCTTGTGTACGTTCCTTGTTGGCAAAGAACTGCACATCGTCAATCAACAGCAAATCCAGCGAGTGGTAGTGGTGCTTGAACTCGTCGAAGGTTTTGCGTTGATAGGCTTTAACCACATCTGAGACAAACTGTTCCGCATGGATGTAGAGAACTTTGGCATCGGGGCGCTGGGCCAACAAGGCATTGCCAACCGCGTGTACCAGGTGGGTTTTTCCCAAACCCACGCCACCATAGATGAACAGCGGGTTGTACAAATGGCCCGGCGAATTGGCGACATGGGTGGCCGCTGCTCGTGCCATGCGGTTGGCAGAACCTTCCACCAAGGTGTCAAAGGTGAGTGCGGAATTGAGTCGGGTACGAAACCCCGTGCCCACGCCATCGTCGGCCAGGGGCGTGATGTCAAGAATGGGTTCTTGCTCTGGAGAAACCCGTGACAGAGCAGATTTAACAGGAGTTTCACGCTGAGCAAGCACTAACTCTACTTGGACGGGTTGCCCGTTCATCTGGCTCAGCAGTTGAACCATGCGCTGAACATATTGAGCACGAATCCAGTCGAGTTTGAATCGGTTTCCCACGGTGATGCGCACACTGGACAAGTCAGGTGTGACCACGGCGTGCAAAGGGCGAATCCAGGTGTTGAATTGCTGTTCGGGCAGCTCCTGAGCCAACTGCTCCAGGCAGGATTGCCACAGCGCATCACCCGGCTCGGGTGAGCCAGAGGACAGGGGAGAGGGGGGAATAAAACCGGAACTCATGCAAATCAGGACTGTGGACAGTGTGCACTGAAAAAGCCTGTGGCAGGACTTTATCAAAAATTTATCCACAGCTCGTTGCGGGCCATTCTAAGAAGGATTTCAAGGTTTTTGGGTAGGGCCAGCCAGTTTTTTGCGATAATGATGGGTTTCCCTGATAAAACCTTTTATAAAGAATCGAGGTTCTGCCATGAAGCGCACCTACCAACCCTCCAAGACTCGCCGAGCCCGTACCCATGGCTTTCTGGTTCGCATGAAGACCCGTGGGGGCCGCGCCGTGATCAATGCGCGCCGTGCCAAGGGCCGCAAGCGTCTGGCGGTTTAATTTTCAGTCTGTCCCCTTGGCAACCGTGCCCCTGTGCCCGTCCCACCAGGCGTGGACTTGGCGCAATGCCTGGTTGCTGGGTGGACTTGCGGACCGTGGACCACTTGCGCCATCGCGCCGATTTTCAAGCGGTGATGGCGGCCGAGGTGGTGTCGCGAACGCCGCACTTTGTGTTGCACCGACGTTTGGCCAGACCCACGCCGACCATGCCAGGGACAGACGCCCTGTGCACACCCCCAGACGTCCCTCCAAAAGGGTCCCGTGTCGGTGCCGTCTTGCCCAAGCGCTTGGCCCGTCGTGCGGTCACACGCAACGCCTTGAAGCGCCAAATTTACAACGTCATGACCGCGTTTGAGAGCCGACTGCCCCTGGGCGACCATGTGGTGCGATTGCGTGCCCCATTCGAGCGCGGACAATTTGTCAGCGCCACCTCTCCCCAACTCAAACAAGCGGCCCGCCAGGAGCTCGAACAACTGTTGTCACGGGTGGCCCAACCATGATGCAACGCGTGTTGCTGAGCCTGGTTCAAGGCTATCGGTTGCTGCTAAGCCCATGGCTGGGCAGTGCGTGCCGTTTTGAGCCTACTTGCTCTGTGTATGCGCTGCAAGCGCTGGCTTTGCATGGGGCGGCGCAGGGCTCCTATCTCACCTTGCGCCGACTGGGTCGTTGCCATCCCTGGTGTGAGGGCGGTCATGATCCAGTTCCGGGTGCCACGCTTTCTGGCCCTCTCATGCCTTCCGGTCCGTCGCAGGACCCCCAATCCCTGAAGAAATCGACATGAACGACATTCGCCGCACTATTCTGTGGGTGGTTTTTGGGTTTTCCATGGTGTTGCTGTGGGACCAATGGCAAATCTACAACGGGCACAAGGCCACCTTCTTCCCGGCCCCGCCTGTCAAGGCGGAAGCGCCGGCCGGCGCGAACCCGGTCAATACCACCGGGGCGCCAGGCGTAGCAGGCGTTCCGTCGGCGACTAGCACCGTCACACCCCAAGCGGTGCCAGGCGGCGCCCCAAGCGAGACCACCAAGAGCGCGCGTGAGGTGATCGAGGTCGAGACCGATGTACTCAAGCTGCGCCTGGACAGCGAAGGCGGCTCGGTGTTGCGCGCCGAACTGCTCAAGCATGCGGATGTTCAACAGGCGGGTCAACCCGTGGTGCTGCTGGATGAAAGCCGCGAGCGGGTGTATTTGGCGCAATCGGGGCTGATTCCGGGTGCCGGCGCCCCCGCGTTACCCACACACAAAACACCCATGACCCTCACCACCCAGGAGCGGCGTTTGGCCGATGGCGCCAAAGAACTCAAACTGCGATTTGAGTCCGCCAGCGTCAATGGGGTCAAGCTGGTCAAAACCTATCTGTTGCGCCGTGGCGCCTATGACATCACCATCGAGCACGAAGTGATCAACCAGAACGCCGCTGCCGTCACGCCGCAGTTGTATGTGCAACTGGTGCGTGATGGCAACAAGCCCGAGGGCGAGTCCGCCTTTTATTCCACTTTCACCGGACCGGCCGTCTACACAAACGCCAAGAAATACCAGAAGGTCGAGTTCAGTGACATCGAGAAAAACAAAGTCGAGATGGAAAAGCAGAGCCAGGACGGCTATGTGGCGATGGTGCAGCACTACTTCGCGAGTGCCTGGTGGTTACCCAACAACCTGCAACGAGACCTCTTTGCCCGCAAAATCGACAACAACCTGTATGCCGTGGGCATGATCGCGGCCTTGCCCTCCCTTGAGGCGGGCAAGAGCCAGACGCTGGCGGCGCACTTGTTTATCGGCCCGCAGGAAGAGCACAACCTCGAGGCGCTCTACCCGGGGCTGGAGCTGGTCAAGGACTACGGTTGGCTCACCATCCTCGCCAAACCGCTGTTCTGGCTGCTCGATCAACTCAATGACCAGTTGCACAACTGGGGGTGGTCGATTGTGGCGCTGGTGTTCCTGCTCAAGATCGCGTTTTACTGGCTCAATGCGCAGGCCTATCGCAGCATGGGCAAGATGAAGGCCATCAACCCGCGCATCATGGAAATGCGTGAGCGATTGAAAGACAACCCGCAGCAGATGCAGGCTGAGATGATGAGAATCTATCGCGAGGAGAAGGTCAACCCCATGGGCGGTTGTCTGCCCATTGCCGTCCAGATCCCGGTGTTCATTGCGCTGTACTGGGTGCTCTTGTCCACCGTGGAGATGCGTAATGCGCCGTGGATTGGATGGGTCAACGACCTAGCGGCGCCCGATCCGTTCTTCATCTTGCCGGTGTTGATGACGCTCTCCACCATGCTGCAGACTTGGCTCAACCCCACGCCGCCGGACCCCCTTCAGGCCAAGATGATGTGGATCATGCCGCTGGCCTTCAGCGTGATGTTCTTCTTCTTCCCCGCCGGACTGGTGCTGTATTGGCTGACCAACAACATCCTGTCCATTGCCCAGCAGTGGATGATCAACAAGCAACTGGGTGTGTTGAAGTGAGGTCATGATCGACCGCACGGCCCCCATCATTGCCATTGCGACCGCCCCCGGGCGGGGGGCCGTGGGGATCGTGCGAACCAGTGGTGCGGGTCTCGCGCCCTGGGCTCGGGTGCTGTGTCAACGCGATCTCAGGCCTCGTGAGGCCACCTTGGTGCCGATTCGAGACGGCGATGGGCGCATCATCGATCAAGTGATTGCCCTCTTCTTTCCGGGGCCGCACAGCTACACCGGTGAAGATGTCCTTGAATTGCAAGCCCATGGGGGCCCGGTGGTGTTGCAGTTGATCCTACAGCGCTGCCTGGAGGTTGCGCAGCTAGCGCCGACAAGCCGTGAAACGTCCCGCGAGCCATTGCCAACCTCTTGGTTGCCGCACCTGCGCATGGCCCGACCGGGCGAGTTTACCGAGCGCGCCTATCTCAACCAGAAACTGGACCTTGCCCAAGCCGAAGCCGTGGCTGATTTGATCGATGCCAGCACGGAGGCCGCCGCCCGCAGCGCAAGCCGTTCACTGGAGGGGGCGTTTTCACGCGAAGTCCAGGCGCTGCAAGAAGGCTTGACGCATTTGCGCATGTTGGTTGAAGCGACGTTGGACTTCCCGGAAGAAGACATCGATTTTCTTCAGCAAGCCGACGCACGGGGCCGGCTCGACAGCTTGGCAGCGCAATTGCAACAGTTACAGGCGCGAAGTCGACAGGGCCGTTTGCTGCGGGAAGGTATCCGGGTGGTGATTGCCGGTCAACCCAATGCAGGCAAAAGCTCGCTGCTCAACGCCCTGGCTGGGGCTGAACTCGCCATCGTCACACCGCAGGCCGGCACCACGCGCGATGTCATTTCGCATGTGCTGCAAATCGAGGGCGTACCGCTGCATGTCATCGATACAGCCGGATTGCGCGCACCCGATTCACCCGGCGTAGACGAGGTAGAGCGTATCGGTATCGAGCGCGCGTGGGGACAGATTGCACAAGCAGATGCCGTGGTGTTTCTGCACGACCTGACCCGTCAGGCGCGGGCCGATTACCAGGCCGTGGATGCACAGCTTGAGGCCGATTTTGCCCGCACCGTGAGCGCGCAGATCCCGGTGCTGCATGTGTGGAACAAAATCGATGTGGTGGCACCACCGGCACAGACAGTTGCGGCGGCGGCGTTGTACGTGTCGGCGCACACGGGGGAGGGTCTGCAAGCGTTGCGATCGCGATTGCTGGAGATAGCCGGTTGGCAATCCTCACAAGCCGAAGGTGTGTTCATGGCGCGCGAGCGGCATTTGCAAGCGTTGGCACATGTGCAACAGCATGTGCACAGCGCGCAAGATATTCTTCAACAACCACAACCGGCATTGGATGTGCTGGCCGAGGAGTTGCGTCTGTCTCAGCAGGCGCTTGGCACCATCACAGGGGAGTTCAGCGCCGACGATTTGCTGGGTGTGATCTTTTCGCGCTTTTGCATCGGCAAGTGAGGCGCAGGGGCTACCCTCAGCCTTTGAGCAATTTATCCTGAGCCAACTCCAGGGGTGTAGGCCGACCAAATAGCACCAGGGTATCGCCCCCTTCCAGCGGGCGTTGTTCATCGATCTCGTGTGTGGTGGCGCCGTTGTCTGCGCGCCATTGCAAGACCTCCACTTGCAGGGCGTGCAAGGCCAACTCATCCAGCGTGCGTCCCACGGCGTAGGCCCCCAGGGGCAAGGTGACGCTGTTCAGACGCTCCTCCTCCATCTCTTCCAGTGTGTCGTCATCCCCGCCGTGGAAATAGCCACGCAGCAATTGGTAACGCGCTTCGCGCTGCGCCTGCACCACGCGCAAGACACGACGCATGGGCACACCCACGAGAGCCAGCGCATGACCTGCCAGCATCAAGGTTCCCTCCACCGTTTCGGGCACCACCTCGGCGGCCCCGGCCTGGCGCAGCACATCGAGATCGCGCTCATCCGGGGTGCGCACAATCACCGGCACTTGGGGCGCGTGTTCGCGCACATGGGCCAGCACTTTGAGTGCCGAGGGCGTATCGTGGTAACTCACCACCACCGCGGCAGCGCGCGCCAGGCCCGCCGCCATCAGGCTGGGCAAACGCGCAGCATCTCCAAACACCACACTGTGCCCCGCGGCGGCGGCTTGACGAACCCGGTCCGGGTCAAGGTCCAGCGCCATGTAGGCGATGTGCTCTTGACCCAACAAGCGCGCCAATTGCTGACCACTGCGCCCATAGCCACAGATGATCACATGTGACTGGCTGCGAATGGCGCGTGTGGCGATCTGGGTCAGTTGTACCGATTGCATCATCCACTCGTTGGCCACCACCTTCAACACAATGCGGTCGCTGAACTCCACGATGAAGGGGGTGGCCAGCATGGACAACACCATGGCGGCCAGCACCGGGCTCATCCACTCCGGCGCAATGAGCGAATGCTGCGCGCCCAGCGTCAGCAACACAAACCCGAACTCGCCGGCCTGCGCCAGAAACAAACCCGTGCGCAGAGATACCCCGGGTGTCGCACCCAGGGCGCGCGCGAGCACAGTCACCAGCAGCGCCTTGGCCAGCACGGGCAGCAGGGTGAGCAACAGCACCAGCCCCCAACGCTCCCACACCGACCACCAGTCCAGCTTCATGCCGATGGTGATGAAAAACAAGCCCAGCAACACATCGTGAAATGGACGGATGTCGGTTTCCACCACATGCTTGTACTCCGTTTCGGCGATCAGCATGCCCGCCAGGAAGGCCCCCAAGGCCAGGGACAGACCGGCGTGCTCGGTGAGCCAGGACAAGCCCAAGGTGATGAGCAGCAGGTTGAGCATGAACAGCTCATCGCTCTTTCGCCTGGCCACCACGGTGAGCCAGGCGCGCATGACCCGTGGGCCACCCCACAGCAGCGCACCCACCAGCACCGCTCCCTTGAGCAGGGCGATGCCCAGTGTGATCAGCAAATCCGCGTCGGCAGGCGCAGCCAGCGCCGGGATCAGCACCAGCAAAGGCACCACCGCCAGATCCTGGAACAACAGCACGCCCATGACCCGTTGCCCGTGTTCAGAGGACAACTCCAGCCGATCCGACAGGAGTTTGGCCACAATGGCCGTGCTCGACATCGCCAACGCCGCCCCCAGGGTGATGGCGGCCTGCCAGCTCAGGTCCCAGGGCTGGCCGAGCCAGACCATGGCGCTGCTGAGGGCCACATGACCCATCAAGGTGCCCAGCAGGGTCAGGACCACCTGCCCCAGCCCCAGACCAAACACCAGGTGCTGCATGCTGCGCAGTTTGGGCAGGTTGAACTCCAGCCCAATCACAAACATCAGGAACACCACCCCGAACTCGGCCAAGTAGTTGACTCGCTGGGCATCACCGGCCAGCGCCAATGCATGGGGACCCAGCACAATGCCCGCCACCAAATAACCCAGCATGGCGGGCAACTTGAGCAGCCGAAACAGCACCACAGCCAGCACGGCAGCCAGCAGGTACAGCAAGGCAAGGTCTAGGGACGTCATGCATGGCATCGTAATGCCATTCACCAAGCCCCCAGGCGTTGTAGGCCTGGCGAGGGGGCCGACCCACCGTAAAATCGTCCCATGACGCAGCCCCTCTCATCACCTCTCGCACACGATGCGGGCGAACGAACGCTGGCCCTGGGGCGCGAGACCTTGAGTATCGAAGCGCAGGCCGTGGCTCAGTTGGTGGGCCGTGTCGGCCCGGGGTTTGTCAAGGCCGTGCACGCAATGTTGAACGTGCAAGGCCGTGTGGTGGTGATGGGCATGGGCAAGAGTGGCCATGTGGGCCGCAAGACCGCTGCCACCTTGGCGTCCACCGGCACGCCCGCGATGTTTGTGCACCCAGCGGAGGCCAGCCACGGGGATTTGGGCATGGTGCAGGCCAATGATCTGGTGCTTGCCCTGTCCAACAGCGGCGAGAGCGAGGAGCTCTCGGCCATCCTGCCTGTGCTCAAACGTTTGGGCGTTACCTTGATTGCCATCACCGGTGGTGCAGACTCCACCTTGGCTCGCCATGCTGATGTCGTGCTCGACAGCAGCGTGGACAAAGAGGCGTGCCCGCTGAACCTGGCGCCCACGGCCAGCACCACCGCGCAACTGGCCTGGGGCGATGCGCTGGCAGTGGCCTTGCTGGATGCGCGTGGATTCCGTGCGGAAGACTTTGCCCGATCGCATCCTGGAGGGGCGCTGGGCCGTCGCTTGCTGACGCTGGTGCGTGACGTGATGCGAGCCGGAGAGCTGATACCGCGTGTGAGCCCCGCGGCCAGTTTTGGACAACTCATGCAGGAGATGAGTGGCAAGGGCCTGGGCGCTTCGGCCGTTGTTGACGAGGCAGGTCGACCTCTGGGGGTGTTCACCGATGGCGATTTGCGCCGGCTGATCGAGACAGGGGCGGATTTGCGCGCCCTCACCGCAGCGCAGGTCATGCGACCGCACCCCAAAACGGTTCGCGACGATGCGCTGGCGGCTCAAGCGGTGGAGCTGATGGAGCATCATCGCATCACCAGTGTGCTGGTGGTGGACGAGCAGGGTGTGTTGTGTGGCGCACTCAACACGCACGATCTGATGCGAGCCAAGGTGATCTGATGACCCCGGTGCTGCAACATTCCCCCGAGCTACTGCTGCTGGCCCAAGACGTGCGCGTGTTGTTTCTGGATGTTGACGGCGTACTCACCGATGGTGGTCTGCTCATGAGCGAGCACGGCGAGACGACCAAACGCTTTCACACGCTGGATGGCCATGGCATCAAGCTGTTGCAACGCTGTGGCACGCAGGTGGCGGTGATCACCGGGCGCGACAGTCCGGCCTTGCGCCTGCGCATGGCGCAGCTGGGCATCACGCAGGTGCACTATGGCACCGAGGACAAATTGCCGGCAGCGCAACGCACCCTGGAAGCGCTCGGATTGGACTGGTCGCAAGCTGCAGCCATGGGAGATGACTGGCCGGATGTGCCGGTGCTCAAACGCTGCGCCTTGGCCGTGGCGCCGCCCAACGCGCAGGCGGAGGTGCAAGCACTGGCGCACTGGGTGACGCCCCGAGCTGGCGGTCAGGGCGCAGTGCGCGATGTCTGCGACCTGCTGCTCATGGCGTCGGGGCACTATGCGCGCTTGTGGCGCGAGGTACTGGCGTGAGTGCCTTCTCGATGGGCGCTTCACCGCCCGCGCTCACGCTGGGGCAGCGCGCGCGACGGGCGCTCGATCAGTTGGTGGCTTACTTGCCGGTCTTGCTCATGGGTGCCTTGGCCATGTTGACGTACTGGTTGGTGCGTCACACCCCTGAGCTCGTGGCCGTGCAAGAAACCCGTGCGGCCAACCATGTGCCCGACTATTTCATGCGCGATTTTTCGCTCAAGGTCTACACCCCCGATGGGCGCCTCGAGTTTCGCGTGCAAGGGGAGCATGCACAGCATTTTCCAGACACCGATACGCTGGAGGTGATCCGGCCTCGGTTGACCAAGCTCGATGAGGCTGGACGGGTCACCGATGCCACGGCTCAGCAAGCCATCACCACGCCTGAGGGACAGCGTGTCGAACTCAAGGGACAGGTCATGGTCCAGCGAGCGCCGCCCTCGGATGCGCAAGGGCGGCGCTCGCCGGCCCTGGAGTTACGCAGCGACTACCTGTTCATCGACCTCGAGCGCGATCGCATGCGAACCGATCAACCCGTTGAAATGCGGCGTGGCGCTGACCGCTTTTCAGCCGATGCGATGGACTATGACCATGAACAAGGCGTGACCCGGCTGACAGGACGCGTGCGCGCCCAGATACAACCGCGAACAACAGGACGCGGACCATAAAAAAAGCTCCCGAAGGAGCTTTTTGTCAGAGGCTGAAGAGCGGGGTATCAATACTCACCGCCGCGGCCACCACCGCCTTGGCGTGATGCGCCGTAGGGGCTGCGAAAGCTGCCATCGTTGCCACCGTCACGGCGACCCCCGCCGTAGCCGCCGCCACCTTCACGTCGGCCACCGCCGCCACCGTAGCCACCGCCGCCGCCACCACCGTAGCCGCCACCACCACCACCACCGTAGCCACCGCCGCCGCCACCACCAAATCCACCCGAACGGGGGGGACGACGCGGCTCCATGGGACGGGCTTCGTTGACCACCAGGCTGCGACCGCCCATGGGCTGACCATTCATGCCTTCAATGGCAGCTTGCGCTTCGGCATCACTCCCCATTTCGACAAAACCAAAGCCTTTGGAGCGACCGGTGTCGCGCTCCATCATGACTTTGGCGCTGGTCACCGCACCAAATTGACTGAAAGATTGCTCGAGATCGCCATCACGTACCGTATACGGCAAATTACCCACGTAAAGCTTGTTGCCCATGAAAAGGGACTCCTAAGAACACAAAAACATAGCGATGGGGTCCCAGGGCACGTCGCCAAACAAGAGGAAGCGGGGGCGCGAAACTGACCGATCACTGCACAGACCTGAGGGGGTAGCGGGTGGCCACCCCGACCCAGGCCGAACCATTATGAAGCATACAACAGACAAAAAACCAAGCGTTTTCCATTAGTTGCACGGATTAGCTCTAGAAAAGCACCCACTGTGTGCGCTTAGACTTCCATTTCGCGTTCGGCCGTGGCGCTGATGCGGTGGATGCTCAGATCAGCACCATTGAATTCTTCTTCAGCATCCAGGCGCAAACCGCCGCAAAGGTGTTTCACCAGGGCATAGACCACGGTGCCCCCCACCAGTGCCCAGGCGACCCCCCCCAGCGTGCCCATGACTTGAGCACTCAGGTTCACGCCGCCCAACCCACCCAGGGTGGTGGAGCCAAAAATGCCAGCTGCGATGCCGCCCCAGGTCCCGCACAAACCATGCAGGGGCCACACGCCCAGCACGTCATCGATCTTCCAGCGATTTTGGGTCAATGTGAACATGACCACGAACAGGCCACCCGCGACGGCGCCCACCACCAAGGCCCCCAACGGATGCATGACATCCGAGCCCGCGCACACGGCGACCAGACCGGCCAAAGGGCCGTTGTGGACAAACCCCGGGTCGTTGCGCCCAAGCAACAGAGCGGCCAGTGTGCCGCCCACCATGGCCAGCAAGGAGTTCACCGCAACCAGTCCGGAAATCTTGTCCAGTGTCTGGGCGCTCATGACGTTGAAGCCGAACCAGCCGACGATCAGGATCCAGGCGCCCAGTGCGAGGAATGGGATGCTAGAGGGCGGGTGCACCGACATGCCGCCACCCTTGCGATAGCGGTTGGTGCGCGAACCCAGGAGCAGCACGGCGGGGAGGGCAATCCACCCCCCCACCGCATGGACCACCACCGACCCGGCGAAATCATGGAACTCGTCGCCGGTGAGGTCCTTGATCCAGGCTTGCAGCCCCAGGTTCTGGTTCCAGGCGAGGCCTTCAAAAAACGGGTAGATCAGTCCCACGATGACCGCAGTGGCCAGGAGTTGCGGCCAGAACCGGGCCCGCTCGGCCACGCCCCCTGAAATGATGGCGGGGATGGCTGCCGCAAAGGTCAGCAGAAAGAAAAACTTCACCAGGTCATAGCCGTTGCGGGCCACCAGTGTTTCGGCGCTGACCAAAAAATGTGTCCCGTAGGCCACGCTGTAGCCCACCAGGAAGTACACCAGCGTGGAGAGACTGAAGTCCACCAGGATCTTGACCAAGGCGTTGACTTGATTCTTTTTGCGAACGGTGCCCAGTTCTAAAAAGGCGAAGCCGGCATGCATGGCCAGCACCATGATGGCGCCGAGCAATATAAATAAAGTGTCAGCGCCCTGTTTCGGTGCGTCCATGAGGGTTCCTTGGAAGAAATGCTTATTTTTGGTGCAAAAAATGGGCCTGTACTGCCCATGAACCGAAACAGAGCAAGGAGCGCACCAAATGTCAGCGATTCAGATCAGGCGCCAATGAAAGCATGGGTTCGAGCCCGAGCAGTTGGCCACCAGAAACTGGCGCAAAGGGCCCCTTGCTATACTGCCGAGCACAGCGCCGATTTCCTCGTGTTTGCGGGCGCTTTACCAAGTTCAGCTAAAGACAGATTCCGAACCCGGACTCGTTTTTGGCGTCACCGGGTTTTTTCATGTCGTTTGTCGCCACACCGCAATTCATGCACTTTGCCGAGCCTCTGCCGCTGCAAAGTGGCGCGAGCGTGCGTGACTACACCCTGGCCTATGAGACCTATGGCGAGCTCAATGCGGATCGCTCCAATGCGGTCCTGATTTGCCATGCACTCAATGCCTCTCACCATGTGGCGGGCGTCTATGCGGATCAGCCCCGCAGCGAGGGCTGGTGGGACAACATGGTCGGCCCGGGAAAGTCGGTCGACACCAACCGCTGGTTTGTGATTGGGGTGAACAACCTGGGCTCATGTTTTGGCTCGACAGGACCGATGCACCGCAACCCCGACACTGGTGAGGTTTACGGTGCGGATTTCCCTGTGGTGACGGTGGAGGACTGGGTCGACGCCCAGGCGAGATTGCTCGACCGTCTGGGCGTGCAGCGGCTGGCGGCGGTGATGGGAGGAAGCCTGGGCGGCATGCAAGCGCTCAGTTGGACCTTGCGCTATCCGCACCGCGTAGGGCATGCGGTGGTGGTGGCCAGCGCCCCCAACCTCAATGCAGAAAACATCGCTTTCAATGAGGTGGCGCGGCGTGCCATCGTCACCGACCCGGACTTTCATGGCGGACATTTCTATCGCCATGGCGTGGTGCCCAAGCGCGGACTGCGCATCGCGCGCATGATCGGTCACATCACCTACCTGAGTGATGACGTCATGAATGAGAAATTCGGGCGCAGCTTGCGAGAGGCCGTGGGTCAAGCCTCGGCCGACCCGTACCGCTACACCACCCAGGATATCGAATTCCAGATCGAAAGCTACCTGCGCTACCAGGGTGACAAGTTCAGCGAGTATTTTGACGCCAACACCTATTTGTTGATCACTCGCGCACTTGATTACTTCGATCCTGCGCGTCACCATGGTGGGGACCTTGCACAAGCCCTGGCCGCCACACAAGCCAGGTTCCTGCTGGTGAGCTTCACCACCGACTGGCGCTTTTCTCCGGCCCGTAGCCGCGAGATCATGGGCGCTTTGCTACGCAACCGCCGTGAAGTCACCTACGCCGAAATCGATGCGCCGCATGGCCATGACGCCTTCTTGCTCGACGACCCTCGGTACTTGTCGCTGGTGCGTTCGTATTTCGAGCGCATCGACAGGAGTGAGACCTCATGAGCGATTTGTCGGTGATTCGCCTGCTCGCCGAGTTGGTGCCTGAAGGCTCGCGGGTGCTCGATCTGGGGTGCGGGGACGGTGCCCTGCTCGACTATCTGCAACGCCACCGCGGCTGCAGCGGTTACGGGGTGGAGCTCGATGACCGCAATGTGCTGGCTTGTGTGCAGCGCGGCGTTCAGGTGTTGCAACTCAACCTCGACCAAGGGCTCAGCTTATTTGAGGACCAGTCTTTTGACGTGGTGCTGCAGATCGACACGCTGCAACACTTGCGCAATGCCGAGACCATGTTGCGCGAGACAGCCCGTGTGGGGCGGCAAGGGATCGTGGCGTTTCCCAACTTTGCGCATTGGCCCAATCGCTGGAGCGTTGTGCGTGGCCGCATGCCGGTGACGCGGCGTCTGCCCTACCAGTGGTACGACACGCCCAACATCCGTGTCGGCACCTATGCTGACTTTGAGGTGCTAGCGCACAAGAACCAGTTGCAGATCACCGAGTCATTTGGCATTCAGGACGATCGTGTGGTGCGCTGGTGGCCCAATGCGCGGGCCTCCACCGCGGTGTTTCGTTTGCAACATCGCTGAAGCGGCGCCAGCCCGCCCAAGCGGATAATCTGGCGCCAGCCAAGGGTGGACAGGCGCGCAACAATCCCCCGATCCGTCAACGCTATCATGCGCGGGAACACATGACCTGCGACGAGGACTGGTTGCAGGCGGTTGACTGTTCCACCACCCGACCCGACACCCAACTTCAACAGGAGAACCACCATGGGACAAACCGTACAGATCAAGGCCGCTGATGGCCACAGCGTTGACGCTTACGTGGCGCAACCCCAGGGCAAGCCCCGTGCGGCCTTGGTGGTGTTGCAGGAAATCTTTGGGGTCAATCACCATATTCGAGCGGTGGCCGATGGCTTTGCCATGGCGGGTTTCTTGGTGGTGGCGCCAGCCACCTTCCAGCGTGCCCAGGCTGGCGTGGAGTTGGGCTACACCCCTGACGACATGAATGCGGGCTTTGCGCTCAAAACCGCCATTGAAGCGCTCCCCGCACCGGGCGTGCTGGCCGACATCCAGGCGGCGGTGAACTACGCGGCCACCACCAGTGGCGGCAAGGTGGGCGTGGTGGGCTATTGCTGGGGCGGTTTGCTGACCTGGCGGGCGGCCACGCTGTTGCAAGGGGTCAGCGCGGCCGTGCCCTACTACGGGGGCGGCGTGACCAGCGACGTGGAAGCGGCGCGCAAACCGAATTGCCCGGTGATGGCTCACTTTGGCGACAAGGACCACTGGATTCCGCTGGACACCGTGGAGGCTTTCCGTCGGGCACAGCCTGCGGTGGAGGTTCACGTCTACGCCGCTGACCACGGCTTTAACTGCAACGAGCGTGGTTCGTACAACGAAGCGGCAGCCAACACAGCGCTTGAGCGCACGCTGGCCTTCTTCAACCAGCACCTGGCCTGATCAGCCCTGCTCTTGTAAGTATTGCGCGGTGTCGACAGCGAAATAGGTCAGCACGCCATCGGCTCCCGCCCGCTTGAAGGCCAACAGGCTTTCGAGCATGACGGCTTGCTGATCCAGCCAGCCGTTGCGGGCCGCGGCCATGAGCATGGCGTACTCGCCTGACACCTGGTAGGCGAAGGTCGGCACCTGGAAGGTGTCCTTGACGCGTCGCACGATGTCCAGGTAAGGCATGCCCGGCTTGACCATGACCATGTCGGCACCTTCGTCGATGTCCATCGCCACCTCGCGCAAGGCTTCATCGCTGTTGCCCGGGTCCATCTGGTAGACCTTCTTGTTGCTTTTGCCCAGATTGCTGGCAGAGCCCACGGCATCGCGAAAGGGCCCATAAAAGGCACTGGCGTACTTCGCGCTGTAGGCCATGATGCGGGTATGGATGTGACCGGCTGATTCCAGGGCTTGTCGAATGGCGCCAATGCGTCCATCCATCATGTCGCTGGGCGCCACGATGTCGACACCGGCATCGGCCTGTGTCATGGCTTGTTGCACCAGCACCTGGACCGTCTCATCGTTGAGGATGTAGCCGGTGTCGTCGAGCAGACCATCCTGTCCGTGGCTGGTGAAGGGGTCGAGCGCGACGTCGGTCATCACGCCGAGCTCCGGGAAATGTTGTTTCAGTGAACGCACCACCTGGGGGACCAAGCCCTTTTCGTTGAAAGCCTCGCGCCCATCCTCGGTTTTGCGAGAAGGATCGATCACGGGGAACAAGGCCATCACGGGGATGCCGAGCGCCACACAGCGCTCGGCCACGGGCAGCAGCAAGTCCAGGCTCAGGCGCTCCACCCCCGGCATCGAGCCCACGGCCTCGCGTCGGCCCTGTCCCTCCAGCACGAACACCGGGTAAATCAGGTCATTGACGGACAAGGCGTGCTCTCGCACCAGTCGTCGGGTGAAGTCATCCCGACGCAGTCGGCGGGGACGGCTGGCGGGAAATGCAGTGGGGCGGATCGTCATGAAAGCTCCAGAAAAAGTGCGCGCCTGACAACTTAACGTGTCAGCGCCACGCGACAGTATCGGAAAGTCTGCATTGTGACGCAAGCGCGAACTTGACCCCCGGGTTTATCTGACTACGAGGCTGCCCCGACCCTTTGCTAGATTGAGGGCGGGCGGTTTGCCGCCCCCCGCTTATCCTCCCTGAGCGGGCGCTGTCAGCGATAGGGTGACAGCTTTTTGCCCGGCCGAGACCGGGCTTCTTTTTGTGCGTCTACACTGCACACATGCTTTGGATCAAAACCCTTCATATCGTCTTTGTGGCCAGCTGGTTTGCGGGGCTGTTTTACCTGCCGCGCATCTTTGTTAACCTGGCCGAGGTGCCCCCAGGCTCTGAGGCCGAACGGGATCGGCTGCTGACCATGGCCCGGCGGCTCATGCGTTTCACCCACTTGTTGATGGTGCCGGCTGTGGCGCTGGGGGTTGCGCTGTGGGCGGGCTACGGCATTGGCTGGGGGCCGGGTCAGGGATGGATGCATGTGAAGTGGCTCGGCGTGGTGCTGGTGCTGGGCTATCACCATGTCTGCATGCGCATGCTCAAGCGCTTTGAGCGTGGTGAGAACCGTCGCAGCGAGCGCTGGTACCGTGTTTTCAATGAAGTGCCCGTGCTCCTGATGCTGTTGATTGTGTCGCTGGTCGTCGTCAAGCCATCCGACTGGGGCGCCTTTCTAAGGGATTGGCTGTGGGGTCTGCTGGTGTTGGCGGTGGTCGGCGGGCTGGCCTGGTGGCGCAGACGCTGACGGACGATGCACAAAAGCTCGGCGTGGCCCCTGGCCGGCGTGTATGCCGTGCTGATTGTTTATGCGAGCCTTTATCCGTTTGACCAATGGCGCGACCAGGACCTCGTGCCGTGGTCGTTTGTCACGCATCCCTGGACCCCCTACTGGAGTGGTTTCGATGTGGTGTCCAACTGGTTGGGGTATGCGCCACTGGGCTTTTGGCTGACGCTGGGTGCCTTGCGCAGTGGCGTGCAACGCGGCACGGTGGCCTACAGCGTGATGGCCGCGGCAGGCCTCTCCTTTCTGCTGGAAAGCGTGCAATCCTATTTGCCGGCCCGCGTGCCATCCTTGTTGGACTTTTCGCTCAACACCGCCGGGGCCCTTTGCGGAGCCAGTGCCGCCCATGCCCTGGAGCAGCTGGGTTGGCTGGATCGCTGGAGTCGATTTCGAGCGCGCTGGTTTGTCCCGGATGCGCGCTTGAGCTTGGTGGCGTTATTTTTGTGGCCGACGGCGTTGCTGTTTCCGGCCGCCGTTCCGTTCGGGCTCGGCCAGGTGCTGGAGCGGCTGGAGGACGCGGTGGGTGCGTGGCTCAAAGACACCCCGTTTCTGGAGTGGCTGCCGCTGCGCCATGTGGAGTTGCAGCCCCTGGTGCCGGGTGCTGAGTTGTTGTGCGTGATGCTGGGCCTGCTCATCCCCTGTCTCCTGGGTTTTTCCATCATTCGGCATCAGCACCAGCGGTTGCTGGCGGTGGTGGTCGTGGTGGGTATGGGGGTGGCCGCGTCGGCCTTGTCGGCGGCCTTGAGTTTTGGCCCACGTCACGCGTGGGTCTGGCTGCAATTGCCGACGTGGCTGGGGATGGCCATGGGGATCGTGGTCGCCTGCATCATGAGCATGCTCTCGGCCCGAGCCTGTCTGGCCTGCCTGCTGTGCGTGCTGGTGCTCAACCTGGCCATTCTCAACCAGGCACCCGCCAGCGAGTATTTCGCCCAGACCTTGCAAACCTGGGAACAAGGTCGATTCATCCGGTTTCATGGTGTGGCCCAGTGGTTGGGTTGGTTGTGGCCGTATGCGGTGCTTGGGCTGGCGCTGGCGCGGGCTGGTCGCTCCGATGAGGGGCGAGCCTAGAATCTCGTTCATGTCACAGACCTCCTACTACCAGCACCATGTGTTCTTTTGCCTCAACGAGCGCAAGAACGGCGAAGCCTGTTGCATGCAACAAGGCGCTCAACAGGCCTTCGACCACTGCAAATCGCGCGTCAAAGCACTGGGCCTGTCAGGCCCGGGCGGCGTGCGAATCAACAAGGCGGGGTGTCTGGACCGTTGTGCAGGCGGCCCAGTGATGGTCGTGTATCCGCAGGCGGTGTGGTACACCTTTGTGGACGAAGACGACATCGATGAAATCATCGACTCTCACCTGGTCAAAGGACAACCGGTGGAGCGATTGAGACTGCCGTCAGACGTGGGCCGCTGACCCATGAATCTGCAAACCCAGCGGCTCACCGTGCATGGCGCCTGTGGCGATATTGAGGCGTTGCGGGATGACCCCAGCGGCCCGAGCAAAGGCGTGGCCGTGATCTCTCACCCGCACCCGCTCTTCGGTGGCACCATGGACAACAAAGTGGTGCAAACATTGGCGCGTGCGTTTGTGCAAAGCGGCTGGAGCGCCGTGCGCTTCAACTTCCGAGGCGTGGGCCACAGCGCGGGCCACTATGACGAAGGCCGCGGAGAAGTGGACGATTTGCTTGCGGTGCTGACCCAGCAAGCGGATCATGGACCCCTCGCGCTCGCCGGATTCTCGTTTGGGGCCTTTGTCACCGCCTCGGCTGCTGCGCAACTGGCGGGGCAGCGGCCGATCGAGCAACTGGTGCTCGTGGGCACTGCGGCCTCTCGGTTTCAGGTGCCGGCGGTGCCCCCTGACTTGCATGAGCGAACCCTGGTGGTTCACGGTGAGGAAGACGACACGGTGCCGCTGTCAGCGGTGATGGCGTGGGCCCGGCCACAGACCCTGCCGGTGTTGGTGGTGCCCGGGGGCGGGCATTTCTTTCATGGACAATTGCCGCTGTTGAAGTCCCGTGTGATGCGCCATCTGGGGGCTTGAGGCGTGTGCTGCGAGCGCTGGCTGTCGGGCCAGACACCACAAGCCCTCGAGGCGGTGCACGGCTTGTCATCCTGTCCGGGGCGTCCCTCTTCCAAGGAATGTGTGTGAATTTGTCTTGTGTTGCTGTCTGGGCGCGCCGCGTCGCAGTCCTCTGCTGTGTCTCGTGGTCGGTGAGTGCCCGGGCGCAGTTGCCCGCCCCCCCTGAAATTGCGGCCCGCAGCTATTTGCTCATGGATGTGAGTGCCGGACAGGTGCTGGCGCAGCAGCAGGCCGATGTGCCCGTTGAACCGGCGTCACTCACCAAACTGATGAGTGCTTACATCGTCTTTAATGCCCTCAAGTCCGGCAAGATCACCTTGCAGCAGACATTTCCCGTGAGCCAGCGCGCCTGGAAGATGCCGGGTTCGCGCATGTTCATTGATCCCAAGATGCAGGTGCCGGTGGAGGACTTGCTCAAAGGCATGATTGTTCAATCGGGCAATGACGCCACCATCGCGTTGGCCGAAGGTGTGGCCGGTAGCGTGGAGCGCTTTGTGCAACTCATGAACGACCAGGCGCAGGCGTTGGGGATGCGCAACACCGCCTACAAAAACCCGGAAGGTCTCACCGAACCGGGCCACACCACCACCGCACAAGACCTGGCCATTCTGTCTCAGCGGCTGTTGAAGGATTTTCCCGACTACATCAGTTATTACTCGCTCAAGAAGTACCGCTATCCTGGCACCCCGGCCGCCAACGACAGCAACCGCAACCTGCTATTGTTTCGCGACCCCAGCGTCGACGGCTTGAAGACGGGTCACACGCAAGCGGCCGGCTACTGCCTGATCGCCACCGCCAAACGCGACATGCCGGGCCTGACGGGTCGTCGATTGCTCTCGATCGTGCTGGGGGCCACCAGCGAAAGCGCCCGAGCCATCGAGTCGCAAAAGCTGTTGAACTGGGGCTTCACGGCCTATGACGCCGTCAAGCTGTTTGATGGCAACCAAGCCATCTTGACGCCGCCGGTGTGGAAAAGCCGCCAGTCCACCATGCCCATCGGTCGACCTGACCCGATCGTCGTGGCGATCCCTGCCGGCCAACTGGCCCGGCTGAAAACCGAAGTGGCCCGCCCCGACCCGCTGGTCGCGCCTTTTCAGCGGGGTCAGACCGTGGCCCAGCTCAAGCTGACCCTGGGCGACCAGCCGTTGCCAGACATCCCCCTGTTCAGTCTGCAGCAAATCGAGCAAGCGGGCGTGATCGGCCGCGCCTGGGATGCGGTTCGCTTGTGGATCAAGTGAGCGCACGCCAACTGGCCAGAAACGGCTGAAAAACCAAGGGTTTGGCGCAACGTCCTCAACCTGATACACTAGAAGGCTTTTCGGAATTTATTTCCGAGAGGATCTCACGTTTGCGTTTATCGTTTTAGGGACGTTTTTCAATGCCAACCATCAACCAACTCGTGCGTCAGGGGCGGGAGGTCGAAAAGACCAAATCCAAAAGCCCCGCGATGCAAAACTCGCCTCAGCGTCGTGGCGTGTGCACCCGCGTGTACACCACGACCCCCAAGAAGCCGAACTC